>OLFX01000036.1_pt1 | contig 194294 bp, 160 predicted proteins | sample 1605091 | NCBI WGS metagenome assembly OLFX01 (sample SAMEA3888906, study PRJEB22519) | human gut metagenome | biome: human gut; feature: human-associated habitat; material: faeces | place: Denmark | collected 2012
TATCGCCCCTCATTTCTATTTTATCTTGTTTGTACCCCTTGTACACCGATGTTTAGAATATCTTTTTCTACATTGATTACATTGCTGGCATAATCAATGATATATGTTTGCCTGATTAACTGCTTAACAGTATCTTCGCTGGTGCCCATAAATGCGGCGTAATACTCTTTATGTGCTTGATTTGTTGAAGCGGAACAGACTAATTTTAACTTCTCATACGCTGCATCTGGATCGCGATTGTTATCACTTTTCAGCAAAGATGCTGCTGAATCGATTGGCGCAGCGGCTGTAGTTATTATCAAAAAGTTTGTCCCGTTTAAAATATCTGGAGATTCAGAGATGACATCTAACCATACCTTTAAGGTTCTCCACATATCAGTACTTGCATCTGTTAGATTTCCCTGATGTTGAATGTGGTGCTTTAACTGAATAAGTTGTATTGGTATATCATCTTCACCGAAAGCAACATCGTCAAACTTCTCTATACTTATCTGACAGTCAGAGTTGTCATTACCCAGCAACAAAGCTAGCGCATAGCGCACCTGATACAAATACCCTAGCATTTGTTCGGAAGCCTGATGATTGGACACCTATAACCGTCTCCTCATTTCATTGCTTGAGCATCCTTCGCTGCACGCGAAAACGTCAAGATTGTTAATTTTGACAAATTGTGCTGACCGAAATTCAAAAAAGTTAGTGCTTATATTATAACACAAAAAATCAAAAATACGACATGTTTTTTCAATTTTTTCCTTCTCATCACGAGTCAAAGCTTCTCTCTAGAAGCACATAGAAACTTGTCAGCTTCTTCAGGTAGGACAAAACCCTGTCCATCCACCTTTCAATAGAAAATAGCTTCCATATCTGCCACCTCAATCGAAGATGTCTCGGATTTTATATGTGATCTCAATGCGCATATCACTGCTTCTTGGCTTTTTTATTTATTCGCTATTTGAGAGATTGACTTTTTAGCGCTGGTTTCCTTTCTGATGAATACAAAAGGACACTCGTTGCTGGAGCGTCCCCAATATTGCAAAGCATTTATAAAAAAATAGTTTCGTCAATTTCCTTTATGATATTTTGGATTGCCGTTTCTTCTTTCTTATGCAAATAATTTGGATTCAAATGACTCTTGTTGTATTGCAAATAGGTGTTTTGGCTACGTTCAATTAACAATGCTGTAAAGTATCGTTCCCAGCTAATATATTTCAGACTTTCTATATACGATGAAGGATTTTCAAGAATTTGTTTAATGTCTGTTTCTTTCAACAAATCCGCTTTAAGAATCATCCATTCAAAAGATTCAGGAAGATATATCCTAATCTTCTTAGCTTTTTTTAGTGCTATGATTCTTTCTATCTCTGCTCCAAATGCAGCTCCATCTGCAATAATAAGTGCCGATGAATATATTTCTTTCTTCAAAATTCCAAATATATTGGATTTTCCTTTTGCCGATACACATCGTATTCCTTGACGCTCAAAGCAGTGAGAAAAAAATTCAAATCCGGCATTTGTATCTTCTACAATAACTAAATCAGGTTTATCTTCTATATTCTGTAATTTTTTATAAAGCTGAATAAATTCAGCATATAACCGCTTTGTTCCTTGATAACGATTTCCAGCTTTATTTTTTATTCCATAAATTTCTCTAATACTGTATGGAATATTAAACAGAGAAGCTCTCGTTGCAATTACATAATAATTGCCGGAATTTTGTATTGCTTCTGCAAATTCCTTTGATCGAACAAAAGCTTCACCTTCATCTATAAAAATGATGCTATCTTGAATTTGCGTTAAATTTAACTGCCAATTTTGTGCCGTGAGTACTACGCAAGGCTTGTCGGACACAACGGTTACGCCACTTTGTTTGCCTAATCGCTGATAATCCGAAATCATGTTAATTAGAGTAGTCTTTCCTGTGGCACTATCACCCCGCAGAATTGTTACATTTCGCTCTATCGTAAATCGATAATGCAATCGTCGATTTTGAACAACGATTTCATAACGCCCCTTCATGTATTCTCACCCTCCTGCAACAATAAGCCAGCCGAAAGCACAAGATCTCCCATATTTTTGACAATTTCACCAGTATTCAGAATACGAATTTCAAAAGATTTTTTTCTTTTATCTCTACCTATATCGAAATCCATAATATGATGCAGGTTAATTGTAATATCTTCCTTATGTCGATTTGCAATTTTCAAAATCCACTTTGCACAATTATCGCCACATGTTGAAGCATTAAATATCTTTTGGGGTTCATGATCTATAAGTAATAGAGTTTTTACGCCACCAGACAAACTTGTTACTGGAATAACTCCAAGTGCTTTGCTATTAACCGCCTGCGGGCTTAAAACGATGGCATGGTCTATTTCCTTGATGACTGTGATCGAGAAATCATCTTCAAGCCAACAATCCAGATAGGTATTATTAAAATAAGAAGACGTATCATAAATTGCGTCAGGCATTTCGCCAAAGAAAATATTAAGCATAATTTTCTCCTCTTAGCTATCTTCATATAATGACACACTTCTAAACAACTTCGAAATCCAGTCTCTGCTTTCCATTCTGCCACTAAGGATTTCTTATAATCTCATTATATTCAGAATATTCCCAAAAATCAAGGTGGATATGCACTTAACATTCTATTCAAAAAAACGCCCACATCCTGTGAGCGCTTCATCATTCGCTATTCACTTTCTGTTTCGCACAAGGATATACGCCTTTGATTCGGCGTTAATGGCATGAAACCCGTCTGCTGCCAGATACTCCATCAGACTCGTCTTGGGAATCATGCAGCGCATCCGAATCAGGAAATGCTCCACCTTATCCTTATTGCACCAGTTGAGAATCGTCTGGTGCTTGTAGCCCGTGATTTCCATCACCTGCGGAATCTCCAGAACATCGGGATATTCTTCAAGAACACAGCTCAGGGTTTTCTCCAGAAGCCTGATCGTCGGTTCAGAGTGACAGCGTCCAGACATTCTTTCCGCGCCAATCTTCATTTTGCACAGAAGCGGATTTTCGTCACGGAAGTAGAGGAAATCAACGACATCCGTAATCTTGATGGAATACTTTCGGGTTTTCTTTCCCGTGCAGACGCTCGGAACCAATCCGCTTTCCAAATATTTCTGTGCGGTTTTCTTGGAAACCTTGCAGATTTTGTACAGCTGCTCCTTGGTGATGTATTCGGGGTACTCGTCCAGCACCCATTCATAGTCATTTCTATCATTCATTTTGCCTGTTACCTTTCTTCTCTTTTCTGGTCAACAGCGGGGGTAATCAGGCTGATTTATCTCTCTTTTTTCTCTCCTATGTGCCGTTTTCTCTCCTAAATCTCTCCAAAATGCCCATTTTTGAGCAAATTGGCATGATTCATTCGAACCCTTGACACACCTCGGTTTTTGACCGAAAACAGCCGAAAAATTGAGCTATTGTTCGTGTTTTTATCTTCTCTTAACTTCTCTGTTCTTCCTTTATTTTCCTCGAAATGGTGTTCAACCGACAAAACTCGAAATGCTGTGAGGGTAAAACCTCCTAGGGTTCGAATCCCTAACTCTCCGCCACATCTTCACCTAGTATTGGATACAATCTAGGTGAAGTTCTTTTTTTATCTCAAAAGGCTCAAAAATCCTGTAACCACAGGGCTTTTGAGCCTTTTTTCATTTTAGGGCTGGGGTAAAAATCTTCCCTGCCGATGAGGTTTTCTGGCCAGAATCAGTATTTTCTCTGATTTTGGCCATTTTCATTTTACCCCCTGCCCTGGAACGGTTACACACTGGAACACATAAGAACACACGATTACACACTATCCCACATAGGAAAACGAAATAGAACATCTTGAGAATGAGCAATTGCGGCAACTACTACAGTTTGATATAATACATATGGATGATCACAGAACGAGGAAATAGATATGAAGATAAGTTCTTTTGTATTCATCGTTCAGGCCTCCTCTTCAATGACAATCATCAATTCTTCCATTGCAACGCCCAGAAAGACAGCGCAGCGATATACAATTCTGGCAGATGGATCATACTTTCTTCCTGCTTCCAGATCGCGGATATAGCGTTCCGTTGTATCTGCTGCCACATCCAGTTCGGCTTGTGTTTTGTTCATGGCCTTTCTCAGCATCTGCATCTTCGGACCATCCAGCATTACCATTTCATTCACCTCCCTTCACACAAAAGTATGAAAGAAGGAAAATGTTGGAAAAAAGGCTCCACAGTTCCGGTTTGGAAATATTGTCAGATCAAGGCGAAAAAACAGGAAGAGTCCGCACTATACAGACTCTCCCTATATGGAATATTGAATTGTTTTCGTGTACTATTTACATTTCGGCATTCCACGGCATAAGGCTGTCCAGCAGTTCATGAGAATACCGCCCGTTGGCGCGGGGCATCCGTTCCAACAGGTATTTCAGATATTGATATGGATCCAGACCGTTCGCCTTCGCCGTTTCTACAACGCTGTAGACTGCGGCTCTGGCGGCGGCTCCGTTCGGCGTGTTGCAGAACAGCCAGTTTTTGCGGCCCATGACAAACGGGCGGATTGCGTTTTCATCCAAGTTGTTTGAGATTGGAATCTGTCCGTCCAGCAGGAAGCTTCCAAGGATATTTTTCTGTCCGGTGGCGTAGCCAATGGCCTTGCTTAGCGGCGAATTCCTCAGGGCGTCCACGCTGCTGCACCATGTCCAGAAGGCTTCCAGTATCGGACGGCTCTGCTTTTTGCGTTCTGCATGCCGTTCTTCCGGTGAAAGAGATGCAAATTCCCGTTCCAGCATGAACAGCTTCTCGCAGAACTCAAAGCCTTCCTTCGCTTTGCTTCCCTGCGCCTGTTCGCTGTTCGGAGCGCTGCCAGGAATAGCTTCCAGAAATTTCCTGCGCACATGCGCCCAGCAGCCGCAGCGGGTTCCGCTGGTTACCTTGTTGTACCCGGCATATCCGTCTGTGACAAAGTATCTGTGTTCCTCCGGCACTTCTGCCTTTACAAGTATCATTCCCGGTCTGTTCTCACACTTTCCGCAGTTTTCTGCGCCTGCGCGTTCGCAATCCTTGCATTCATCTGTTCCGTCTTCGCAGCCGCGGCAGGCATAGGTTGCACGGTAATATTCATGAACCTTCACTTGAGCCGGGATATAATCGCATTCCTTCCGGATATATTCCCGTCCGATTTTTTCAAGCGCATGTCCGCAGCGGTGACAGGTCATCTCTTCCGCAGGAAGCTCGTATTCATGAATCTCCACCGGCGGGCCTTCCAGCAATTCTTCCCGGTTGCGCTTCTTTGCACGCTTGTGGGCTTTTACTTCAACGGTATTTTCCGGCACAGACGTCGGATCATTGGCCTTGGCGTCTGCGGCGTCTTCCGCTTCATTGAAGATGCTCAGCTGCTCACAGTCCTCTGGAAGAATATCTCTCTTCTGCTTTTCGCTCTTGCTTCCGAAGTGTGCCTTCTGGAGATTTTTATACATGGCGCTCATGTTTTCCAGCCGGTTCTCCAGATACGATATGTATTCCTTTGCCTCCGGCGACAGCGTTCTCTCGTCCGGGCGTTCCATGCATTTGCCTCCCGCTGTATTTATTCTCATATGCCTATTTCCGACGTGGGATGTGATGAGAAAGTCTATACTCCCGAGTGGTTCCATGCTGTCGCGCAGAGCGAAGACATGAAAGCCTTTGATGCCGAGGCAACCGAAACAACGGCGTATTTCAGAAGCGTCAACGCTACTCGGAATGAGGTGTTAGAGTACAGTGACGCGCTAAAGCAGCATATAACTGACATTGGCATCGATATCATAGATGTTGATTATGATACGAAAACGCATGTCTGGCTTAAGCATGATAATCGGTATTACCGATGCGTCCGTGCACGTCTGACTGATCTCCACTACGATACTGAACCCGATGGACAGCCGAAACGGTATACCGGCACAACATGGGGCTTTCCAGCCATCATTGACTACTCTGAACCGTATACCTACAACCGGCTTTATGAAACAGAGCGTATCTTCAATACCTGGGAAGAGGCCGAGGCAGATATCAGGGCTTTCAGCGACGATGCCATACCGACTGAATTCTTCAATGATATCTTCGGCGATGGCTGACTCGGAGGCTGGTATGCAAGTATTGGCTTTGACAGAAAAGGAAGTATAGAATACTGTTTAAATCAATCTTCCTTGGTTGTCCGGTACTGCGAAGGCGTAACGCCAAATCTCTTTTTAAAGCACTGACTAAAATAATACTGCGAAGCATATCCCGTTTCCTGACTAATTTCTGAGATGCGCATAGTCGAAGCGCTGAGTAGCTTTTGTGCTTGTAGAAGCCGCACTTCCGAAAGATAATCTGAAAATGACACTCCCTTTTCCCGCTTAAAAACCCTGCTCAGGTGATTTGAATTAATGTGAAACGCTTTTGCAACATCTTCCAGGCGTAGCTCAGAGCAAGCATAGTGAGACTCAATATATCTTACAACATCATGGATCAGTCTTGCATGATAGGATGAAGATTGTATATGAATAGCATCTATCAAATCATGACCCAATTGCGAGAATTGATTGATGATTTCTCTTGCATCGCTTTCGGCGCGGATATCCATTAAAAAGTGGTTGATTCTATCCGTAGAGTGATTGCGCATTTCCTTATTATCTGAAAAATAGCTTAAAAGTCTAGCGGCAAAGAGTTGAATGCATGCGATCACTTCCTCTTTTCCACTTTTATAGTGCAACAAAAGTTTTTCAAATCTCTCTATAAACGACTCCAATTGATTATGACTGTGCATCAGCAAAACATTTACCAGATCATTTTCCAGATCGCACAGATAATCTATAGGGATACTGCCGTTTTGCAGGACGGCGGCCTTGCAAGCCTCAAATATCTGCGTCTTTTCGCGGAAATATAAGAAATTGGAAGCAATTGCCGTACTTTGATAGGATATGGAAATCTCCCACAAAGTATCTACCGGAACTCCGATCATGACAAAAACAGAAATAGATGTCTGTTCGCAATGATGCACAAAGTCATTACTGATTTGAAGAATCAAATTATAAAAATCGTCACAGTCTCCGACAGGCGAGAGAACCGCTAAAATTTTATCAAATTCCTGAATAAATTTTACAAAAAATTACTTGCCAAAAAATTTCTGCATATAGTTTTGAAGGCCAATATTTTCTATGAGCGTACGCTCCTTGTCCACGTTTTCCTGACTTGGAAATAACGCCAAGCATATATATGGACCTTGATTTGGTTTGATATCCAGGTAATCCATGTTTTTTGACAGGACAACGCGGGCAGACTCAGGATAAGAATGCAGAAGATCCATATAAAGCTTTGCCTCAAGATAGGGTTTTATATCCTGTAATTGCCGATATAATGCGCGCTCAACTTCGACCGAATCCAATGCCTTTTGAATTGAACGCTGTAAATAAGCATAATCAATGGGTTTTTGTATATAGTCAAACACACCTATTCGAAGCGCCTCCTGCGCATATTCAAAATCGTCGAAAGCGCTGATCAAAATTATTTTAGTCTGTTTATGTCGCGGAATGACATATCTGGCCAGGTCAAGTCCTGTCAGATTTGGCATCCGAATGTCAGAGATGACAATATCCACCTCTTCCCGATTTAAATGGTCAAGTGCAGATTCGGAATCCAAACAAACCGCAGCGATATCGAGTCCAAGTTGCTGAAAATCAATGTTTTGAACAAGTCCATCAATAGAGAGCTGGCTATCGTCCACCAGTAAAACTTTCTTCATATATTTTTTCTCCTAAATAATAATTTTATACCGTATGGTGATTACCGTTCCGCCACCGTTTTGGCTTTCAATAATCATGGGCGGACAATCAGCTTTGTAGGGTAAAAGCCGATAATAAGCATAAGACATGCCAAAATAACAGTTTACATCCGGTGCTCCCTGACGCAAAAAGCAATTCAACGCCTCCAAAACTTCAGCGCGAATCCCACGCCCAGTATCTGATATAATGATGGTAATGCATTCGTCATCATCCATATACGCATGCAAAGCAATGTGCATTGGTGTATGGCGACTGTCAAGGCCATGCACAATACTATTTTCGACAATGGGCTGTAGGACGAATTGGGGAATCAGGCAGTCGGCCGTCTCACAGATATCAATTGACCAATCAAATGCATTGGGATGGCTGATTGCTTCCATTTCAAGATACAGACGAACAATTTCACACTCTTCCTTTAAAGTAATCAACGGTTTATCCAAGCGGAACGACATGCGATAAAACTGCGCCAGCCGGTCAAGCAAGGCGTTCGCTTCATCGCTACGCTTTAGCGAATTGCAGACCTTTATAGAGTCCAACATATTATAGAGAAAATGTGGATTCAGTTTAGCCCGCAAAAGCTGATGTTTTAATGATTCCTGACGATGCGAAGCCTCTAACAACAGATTGACCTGGTAGGACAATTGACGCGCCATCCTTGCAAAACTTAGTTCCAGAAAATCTATTTCATCGTTAATTTCTTCCTTTGTATCAACAGCTTCATACGCAAAATTCAGTCCATGTCTTTCAGAAAATTCTCGCGTAAAGTTACGCACATCCATTGCAATTTGCCGCAAACGTTTGCTAAATCCATAAAATAAGCCGAATGAAATAGCGAAGGAGAGGACCGCCATAATAACTGTAGCGCTGATAAGGCTGCGCACATAGCTGTACAACGGAATATTGAAATACTCATCCCCAACATCGGCAATCAAATACCATGGTGTAGGTGATAATGGCAGAATCAATTTTTGAGCCCTCATGGTATTATCTACTTGTCCTTCAAAGCTTGAATTCATGTACAAGTCAAAATCTGGAAATATACGTCCCAACTGATCTGGGTCCGGATGAGAAATAATTTTCCCCTGAGCGTCCACAATGAAATATTTCAAGTCGTGGCGCGAGGCTCTGCCCAAAATTCCAGAAATATTGCGTTCAAAAACGTCAATGCAGTATAAAAAATCTTTTTCGTTTGTATTGATATTCCGCATCCATCTATAACAGCGCAATACGTCTTTACATACGAATTCCTTAAAACGCATAAATGGATACTGCATGTCAGGTATTAATTCCCAGTTTAAATCGCCCGCTGCTGAAGAAATAATTAATCCCATGTTTTCAGCCTGTTCCATAGTAAAAAAATAGATACCCTGCTGTGAAAAAATTTGTGATTGGTCCACATACAGACTTACTGCATCTATATTGTAGGTATACTCCAGCCATGCCATGGTATTGATAAGATCCGCAGAACTTTCCAGCATATTTGAAACTGTAGGGGATGTATTAATATAGGTTTCATAAGCATATTCCATGCGCCGGGATGCATCGTCCATAGCGGTAAAACGCATAGAAACCGTCGCAGCCAATTGACTAGAACTTTGAATTAACAGATCTGAAATATAATTTTTCCACAGAGGACTAACGATCTGCAAAATAAAGAAGATTAGCAAGATCATGCTGATTATGCTCAATATAAATGAACATAATAAACTTCGTATAAAATACCGACTTTGCAGGATAGAACATCTAATTTTATTGTTCATTCTTATGTCCTCCCTCCGGCTCTGTTCAAAAAATTCTGTAAACGCGACTTTTGTGACGAAGTCAGAGATTTCAAGATTTCGGAGCCGGAGGCCGTTGCCTCCTGATCCGTATTGTTCAGCGCCAACGCAGCCCCCGCCGCTTGCGGCGGCTTGGCCTTGGCAAGTTAGCCGCTGTTCAGGCTCTCGATGGCATTGGTGGTATAAAGCACCTTCCGGGCGGTCTCCGAGGACTTGAACATGGGACTGATTACATCCCAGTTCTCCGCCCAGCGGTTCATACAGCCCGGATATTTCTGATTCCATGCCTTTGCAACAGCTTCCATTCGGGCATGACCGCTCTGCTCGTCCGGTGCGTGATAGATCGTTTTCAGGTCGTTTGCAAACGCTTTTTTGTCTTTATCGGCAACGTATTTGAGCGTATTCCGGACGACATGAACGATGCATCTTTGATACTCGGTCATGGGAAATGCTGCCGCTATGGCCTCCTTGACGCCGGTTAAACCGTCCGCACAGAGCACAAAAACGTCTCGTACGCCGCGATTTTTGAGCTCGTTGAGCACGGCAAGCCAGAATTTCGCACTCTCATTTTCACCGATCGTGATGCTCAGTACCTCTTTGTGGCCGTCCTCGTTGATGCCCAGAATGACATACGCCGCTGTTTTACGAATCACGTTGTTGTCGCGTACGTTGAACACAATGGCATCCATAAATACGATGGGATAGACGGCTGCCAGAGGTCGCTTCTGCCAGGCTTCAATCTCCGGCAGCAGCTTGTTCGTGATCGCCGTTACCATGCCTTCACTCACGTTGAAGCCGCAGATGTCCCTGACCTGATCTGAAATCTGCCGCACGCTCATTCCGCGCGCATACATGCTGATGACCTTGCCCTCGATCTCCGAGATGTCCCTCTTGCACTTCGGCACGATCTGCGGCTCAAAATCACTGTTTCGATCCTGTAGCACGGATATCGGGATTTCTCCCATGCTGGACTTCAGAGCCTTCGGTTTATAGCCGTTCCGGCTGTCTCTGTACTCCGGATCAGCTTCCTCTTGCTCCTGCATTTGCGTGGACAGCTCCGTTTCCAGCATCGCGTTCCGCCCAGCAGGTCTTTGAGAGCCTCCTGAATGTCCGCCGCGGTTTTGATGTCGTACATCTCTACCAGTTGTCCGATGATGTTCCGCTTTTCCTCGCTAAGTCCGTTGTTTCTCTTCCTTGGCATATCATAACGCCTCCTGTGTTTATTCTATCACAGAAAGCCCTTCTTTACAGAAAATTCTGAGCAGGCTCACGTCCTCCTTTGCACTAAATTTTTAATATGCGCCAATATATCCCCTTTTATTATATTACAACGAATAAAGCTTTGCCATACACGCACATCATAAACACAATAAATTATATATTCCAGTCACTATTTTAAATTTTATTTATTTAATATTGGTGATATTGCACATTATAAACGCAATAAATTATATATTCCAGTCATTATTTTCAATTTTATTTATTTAATATTGGTGATATAATCGCATTAACAAATATTAAGGAGGATGGCTTATGAAAAGGTTTGTCTCACTTCTATTGGCGTTTGGTCTCTCTCTAACCCTTATGACTGCGTTTACTTCTGCGTTTGCCTCTGGTGATCCTGTCGTGCTTTATACCGAAAAAAATACCCAAGAAGGCTGGGATGAATACGAACGAAAAATTGAAGAAGCCACTGGCATAGAGATTGAAGCGCTTGCTTTCCCTACCAATCCCGATGACCGTCAGGCCAAGGCAACGACAATTCTTGCATCCGGAGATTCTTCGGTGGATCTGATGTACATCAATGACGAACAGGTAACCGCATTCAAATATGCAGGTTTTCTGGAGCCATTGCAGAATGACGTCATGAATCCTGAAGTAGCTCAATATTTCTCTCCTGACTTTTTGAAAGGCTGCATGGTAGGCGAAAACATCTATTCCGTTCCAGTTTACATGAGTTGCCTGATGCTCTTTATCAATCAACATTTTCTGGATGAACTGGGCATGGAAGCGCCTACCAATTACGATGAATTTGTTGAATTCATCACTAAGGCAAGTAAGCCGGAAGAGGGCATTTACGGCTATGGCGGCGCGTGGGAACGCACGTATGTATTCAATGAAATCGGCCTGTTCATTAATCTGTTTGGCGGCGATTACTTCGATTGGACAAATGAAAAGACCCAAAAGGCACTCAAATTTATGTATGATATGTGTCACGATCTCAACTGTACGCCCATCGATCAGATGGCTGATATCTATGATCCGATGCTGCAAAAATTTTTTGATGGCAAGTATGGCTGCGTATTCATGTGGGGCGGATCATTGAAAACTTTCCAAAAGGCCGGCGTTTACGGCGATGATTTCATCCACATTATCCCAATTCCCACCTTTGAAACCAACGTGACCTATCAGGATGCCATGCATTACGTACTCAACGCCAGTTCCGACAACAAAGAAAATGCCAAGAAAGTTCTGGAATATCTGGTTTCTCCTGAAGGACAGTTGGCTTACACGGACTTCACGGGCTATGTGCCGGCTCGTTCCGATGTACTTTTCAGTGACATTCTGGATCAAGAACCCTACGCTAGCCGTTGCCCCAATGTTCCCGCACTGCGCGAATACTTTGAATCCGGCACCGTATCCCGTCCTCTGGTACCCCAGACTATGGAACATCTTACAGAAATTGGAACAATCTTCCAAGAGTATGTTACTGACCAGATCACTCTGGAGCAGGCCGTTGAACGCGCACAGGCTGCCCATGCGGAAATGGTTCCTTGAATTGAATGAATTTGAAGGGATCACAATCGCCGGCAGAACCTGTAGGATAAGGTAGCTAACTTACCAATAAAGGCGTTTAACGAGAGTACTCATAGTTAGCAAGTCATGCCGGGTATAAGCAAAAATGACTTTCTAAGCTTCTGGCGTTGGGAGTCATTTTTGCATTTCGGGTTTTGTCTGCACTTTGAGATATATTTAACGTCCTTTCTAGAATTACAGGAGGTACCGCTATGTTGAAAAGGAGGCACGGCAAAATAATACTTGCCGCATGGATGATGGTACTGCCCGCACTTTTAATTCGTATGTCGACCATCGTCTATCCTTTTGTGATGACAGTTGTAAATAGTTTTCAAGATCTCAATATTTTTAAAGGTGCAAGCGGTGACTTTATTGGTTTTGCCAATTACGCCAAGTTATTCACCGATGGTAAGCTTCATGCTTCCTTGACGTTCACTGCAATTTTTACCCTTGTCTCCATGGGCTTTCATCTTATACTTGGCGTTGGCCTTGCTTTATTGCTCAATTTGCGATTTAAAGGCAAAAAACTGCTGCGCACTATAGTCTTGATTCCCTGGGCCACTCCTATGGTAGTAATTGGTATTGCAGCAAAATATGGATTTAATGATACCTATGGGTTGATCAATGATTTGATTCGCAGAATTGTGCCCAACTTTCACTTTGGATGGCTAGTGCATGGTTATTCTGCACGTATAGCAGTTATCGCCGTGGATTTATGGAAAAATGTTCCTTTTTTTGCCATTCTCATATTGGCAGGCCTGCAATTCATCTCAGACGATCTTTATGAGGCGGCACGGATTGATGGCTCTGGAAGCATACATAGCTTTTTTAAGATTACATTGCCATTGATCAAGCGTAACATACTCACCACCAGTATTTTCTTTACCATGTGGCGTATGACAAGTTTTGACGTAGTTTATGCCATGACATCCGGCGGTCCGTTTGACTCCACCAGCCTTTTAGCGTATCGTATTTATCAGGAAGCCTTTACCAATTTGAATCTTGGCTATGCTTCCGCCATTGCTATTTTATTGTTCTTGCTAATGGTATTGATGTCCCTAATCAATCTCCGCTTTATATCGAAAATCGACTATTAAAGGGAGGACGTATGCATGACAAAGATCTTAAATCAACGGCGTTTCGGCGCATTTCTTTTGCGCTGGGGTCTCACGTTTCTAGTTGGATTAATCATCCTCGTTCCACTGTATTGGATTTTTATATCTTCCATTACGCCCAGCGAATCTCTCTTTCAAATGCCCATTCAATATTTCCCAAAGAAAATTACCTTCGATAATTACGTCAAGCTTTTCACTAATCTAGGCGTCCTTGAAAAGACCTTTAACACGCTTGTAATATCCTTTGCAGCGCTATTAGGAACCATTATTTTTGGTTCTCTGGCCGCCTATGGATTTGCACGATTCAAGACCAGAGGTTTAAACATAGCAAAGGCCGCACTATTGTTCTCTGCATTGATCCCAGGGATCGTGACTGCCAGACCCTTATATGATTTTTTAAAATCAATGCGCCTGCTGGATACCCTACACGGTCTCAGCCTATTGTATACGAGTGCGCTATTGCCCTTTTCGGTTTTAATCTTAACCAACTTTGTGGAAAATATTCCCTTAACGATTGAAGAGGCTGCAGAAATAGATGGTGCGTCTTTTGTACAAAAAATGTTCTATGTTCTGTTCCCACTAATGCGTCCCGCAGTTGCCACCATTGCCATCATTAACTTTATTCAATGCCTGAACGATCTATTTCATCCATTGTTTTTTGCGGGCAAAATCTCAACGCTAAGTCTGGGAATTGTTACCGTACCTCAGGAATTTACGTATCAGGTTCCTTGGGATTTGATAAGCACCATGGGTTGGTACATCGTGCTTCCCATTGTAATATTCGTCATGATATTCGAAAAAAACATCATGGACGGCATTATGGCGGGCGGCGTTAAACAATGAAAGACTATTTCCACAGAAAAACACAAGGCTATAAATAAGGTGATCATATGATGAATTCTATTTTTCAACATGATGGATCGGTGTCACGAGCGATTACGGCAGAAAATTTATCAGGTAAGCCAGGGGTAGGGGGACAGGCCAGTAGCGAGCTGGGCATCTCCCGTAAAGGTTCTCCCTGCTTGGTCAATGTTCCCTCCGGAGCCACAGTAACCATCGCAGATATCCAAGGCTGCGGTATCATCGAACACATGTGGTTTACCTTGGCAGAAACCACAAAAAGCGGCGACTATATGCTTCGGGACGTGATTTTAAAAATCTATTGGGATAATGAAGAAACCCCTTCGGTGGAAACTCCACTGGGAGACTTCTTTTGTTGTGGATTTGGAAGGCAGACGGCAGTTCAATCTCTACCCATCTGTGTCAATCCAAGAGGCGGATACAACTGTTATTTCCCCATGCCATTCAAAAGCAGGGCACGTTTTGTGATTGAAAATCAACATCCTGGCTGTATTCCCGATCTCTTTTATCAAATTGACTACAGCCTTCATAAATCATTGCCAGAAGAAACCCTATATTTCCACGCACAATGGCGACGGCAAAGGGCAACCAAGCCAACTGAGGATTATGTTATTTTGGATGGAGTGCAGGGGCGCGGAAAATATGTGGGAACCTACTTGGCCTTGACCACATTAGAACGCCATTGGTGGGGAGAAGGTGAGGTAAAATTTTTCATTGATGATGACCAAAAATATCCAACCATATGCGGAACCGGTACTGAAGATTACTTTGGCGGAGCTTGGAGTTTTGGCACAACGGATGACGGAATCGAAAAGACTTTCTGCACACTCTATTCAGGATATCCCTATTATAACAAAAATAACATCGTTTCTTATCCTTATTCCAACAATGATTGTCTGCCCATGCGAGGGCTTTATCGATGGCACATTCCCGATCCCATTCGCTTTGAAAAAGCCCTGAAAGTTACGATTCAACAGATTGGACGCAATCAATTCGGAATGTTTGAGCGTGAAGACGATTATGCTTCTGTAGCTTATTGGTATCAAAACGAGCCTCATACTGTCTTTCCTAAACTGCCTACCATGGCGGAACGTTGGCCAAGATAATGTCAGTGAAATATGAAACGACATGAGAACCCGGCTGGGTTGACATCGTTACAAGCCTAACAATAAAGCTGCAAAAATCATAACCACCCGTTGGACGGGTGGTCAGCCCGTTGACAAAGAAAGGTCAACGGGCAAATTTTTTTGCGAGGAGGAAAAAACCAAAAGGAAAAGAGGTGAAGATGTCGAAATAATATAAAAGGAACAAAGAAAGCAGGTGAGCAAATGCTGAGAGAACGACGGGAGAAGCTGGATATAGTGATACTGGAGCATCTGGTACCAAAGGATCACCTGCTGAGGCGAATACGATGAAGCAGTGGATTTCAGCTTTATTTATGATCTGTGCGCGCCATTATATTGCGCGGATAACGGCCGACCTGCGATAGATCCGGAGGTCATCTTCCGCATGCTCATCGTAGGATATCTGTACGGAATCAAGTCGGAAGCGCGGCTGGAAGAAGAGATCAATTATAACATGGCGTACAAATGGTTCTGCGGACTGGGGCTTACAGAAAAAGCGCCGGACGCAACGACGATCAGCCAGGACCGGCGCAGAAGATTCCGTGACAACAATATCGCAGAGGAAATCTTCAATGAGATTCTGCGCCAGTGCATTGCGAAAGGACTGGTAGCCTTGGGCTGTAAGGATATCGCTTATGAACAGTTGGAGATGATATAAATGAAGTTGCAGCGGATAGTGGTTGATCACTATCGCTCGATAGAGCATATCGAAATAGAATTCCCTGTTGGCAAACCCGTGGTACTATTCGGCCCTAACAACGCTGGTAAATCAAATATCCTATCTGCAATCGATCGTCTGTTGGGTGAGCGGTATCCGACGTATATAGAAATGCTTGATAGTGATTTCTATATGCGTAATAAGGCTTTACACCCCACTTCAACTGTAATGGCAACATTTACATCTCCCTATTACTATGATCGATACGGGAAGCCGTATAGTACGATTGCTGTTACATACGGATATGGCGGAAATCCTAATGAGCATCTTTTACACGATGGTCATGGCCAGAAATTGTTTATTTCCAGCGAAAATCGTTCATCTTGTCAATCCTATTTGATTGATGCAGAACGGAATATACAAAGCGCATTTAATTATAGCAGTAAGTATTCCCTCCTCAGTAAGTTTTCACATAAGATACATCAAGCCTTGAGTTCTGAGCACAAGGAGCAATTGTCCGCTGCTTTTAATGCGATCAAGACTTCATTCGAGGAAACACAGGAGTTTTCGGGTTTCTTTACTGAGTTCTCAGAGGCACTCAGAGGGGCTGTAAAGGGCTTTGTTCATTCTTTGGCGGTTGACTTTTCTGCATATGATCCAAACAATTATGCGAAGTCTTTACGCATTTACGCAAAAGAGGGCGATAACGTCCGCGGTTTTGAAGAGTTTGGCACAGGTGAACAGCAGGTTCTTCTGATGGCTTTTGTAAAGGCTTATATGCAGGTGTTCGCGGCAGAAAACTTTATTCTGATTATCGAGGAACCAGAAGCCCATCTGCATCCATTAGCGCAGAAATGGCTTAAAGAATACATTGTTGAAATGTGTTCATCAGGCATTCAAGTAGTCGTTTCAACACATTCAACTGATTTCATTGATGCTGAGTACCTTGATGGATTGGTGCGTGTCTTCAAGGAAGGCGGTACGACAAAGGCGGTTCAGTTGACCCCCGAAAGCCTGGCTGCTTTCTGTGTCGAAGCGGGTGTACCAGCCAATAGGATCAACGCTGCGAATGTAGTCGATTTTTATGCAACAAAGCTTTTCTCTGACCAGTTAAAAGGTATGTTTGCGGAAACGATCATCTTGGTTGAAGGTGCTACTGAGTATTTTGCAATACCTGAATTCCTTAAACGCTGTGGCTTTTCTTTGGCAGAACATGGAATGGAAATCGTAAATTGCCGTGGAAAAGATGCTATTCCTCTTTTCTGGAGACTATTTAAAGCGTATGGGTTCAATTGCTATTGCATCTTCGATGGGGACGCACAAACAAAGCAAAACGATAGCCTCTTCAACGGAATAATCAATAACGAGCAATGGATAGTAGCACCGGATACTTACGTTGTTAAATTTGGTTATGCTTATTTCGGAAAAGATTTTGAAACCTATTTTCGCGCATCTATGCCCGAATATGCGGAAAAGGAAAAAGAAGCTATTGAGGTATATGGTATAACTTCGAAACCGGGTAAAGCAAAAGCTGTTGCTCAACACTGCGATGACGTTCCTGAATTCATCACTAAACTAAAGAATGAACTTGTTATGGTAGAATTTCTCAGTTAAAGCCCATACAGAATCTAAAGCGCCGCTCACATGAGTGGCGTCTTTTTTGTACGCCGAGGGGGTTCGATTCCCGACTTTCCTTCGCTTATCGCCAGAAGGCAGGTGTCCAATACGCCTTCTGGAATGGAGAAAAAGCGTGACCCAGCAAGAAAAAGAACAGATCTCAAAGCTCCGGGCAAACGGTGCCAGCTTCGGTAAGATTGCTTCGACGCTCGGTATGTCCGTCAATACTGTCAAGTCCTACTGCAAGCGTAACCCTATGTCGACAGACCCGATGCCTGCATCCAAAGCTGTCGTTCATCCCGACCGTTGCCCGCAATGTAATGCTATGCTTGAGCAATCCTCCGGGCATAGGCAGAAGCGCTTCTGCTCTCCGAAGTGCCGTATTGCATGGTGGGCAGCTCATCCGGAGCAGATGACTCGAAAGAAGCTCTTCTCAGTTGAGTGCCAGCACTGCGGAGGCGTCTTCATGCAGTATGGAAGCCGCCCGAGGAAGTTCTGCTCTCGAGGCTGTTATCTTGCCCATCGGTATGGTCAGGGTGGTGATGCTCATGGTGGTTCAAATCTTCTTGCAGCAAGGGCTTTGCCGGACATTTTCCGGAAAGGTATCCTGAGACAGTTATCATTTTCATTACGCACACAGGCGCGGAAGGTAAAATTGCTCTCCGCGCTTGTGTTTTTTACCCCACCACGATCAATACGGTGTATTCTTGAGTTTTGTCAAATCGTTTGAATTCGAGGCGTTTGCATTTATTATCCTCTGGGTGCAAGCCCCGTTTTGCCCTGAAAGCCCTGGATTTTCCACTACTTATATGGTATAGTATTCGTGTTTTAGGGGACTGGCAGGAGGTGGATATATGGCTGCTGCAAAGCGAAAATCCATTGCAAAGCTCTGCATTGCGCTGGGGCTATTCATTCTTGCCGGTTTTTTTCGCCAGCTGGATCGCGTGACCGCGCCGCTGCCCTCTGCCGCTTGCTTTCTGCTGACCAACCTGATCTATATCGGTTTGGCCATGGCGTGGGGATTTTCCATATCGCGCCGAATCCTGCATCGAAACGACCGGCGATGGCTACTGCTGGGCTGTGCGATGGCCGTGCTGTGGCTGTTTCTGCGCGCGGTTAAGTATCGCTTTTTCAGCGACGATACGATTACGCGCTATCTGTGGTATCTGTACTATGTGCCGCAGATTTTAGCGCCGCTGTTCAGCCTGTATGCGGCGCTGCAGCTGGGGCGGCGCGAGGATGATGCGCTTTCTCTCAAATGGCATCTGTTGTTCATTCCCGCGGTGCTGTTGATTGGCGGCGTTCTGATTAATGACCTGCACCAGATGGCCTTCCGAGCCGCTCCGGATGCTGCGACGCTGGAAGCGGACTATACCCACGGCTGGGTATACTATCTTGCCATGACGTGGATTGTCGGGCTGCTGCTGGCAACGGGCATTATCGTTTACCGCAAGTGCCGCATATCAGAAAGCAGACGATACGCATGGGCGCCGCTCTGTGTTTTTCTGGGCGGGTTTATGTTGTGCGCGCTGAGCTTCGCGAATATCTACACCTTTCACAAGATGCCGGAATGCTTTTGCCTGACGTTCGCGGCGTTCTGGGAAAGCTGCCTGCAGGTCGGGCTGTTGCCGATCAATGGACATTACCGCCATTTCTTTTCCGAATCCACCGTCGCCGCGCAGATTGTGGACGGGCATGGAATGCCTGTATACCGCGCAAAAAATGCGCCCGAGCTCACGCCAGATCAGCTGGAAGCAACGGCGCACAAAGCGATTCTCCTGAATGCGGACACGCGGCTTCAGAGCGCGCCGGTGCAGGATGGGCGCGTATACTGGGTGGAGGATATTTCAAAAACCAACCGCATCCGGGCGCAGATGGCCGATATTAATGCGCAGCTCTCGGAGGAGAACGAGCTGATCCGGGCCGAAAACGCGCTGAAGCGCCAGCGCGCGCAGATTGAAGAAAAGAGTCGGCTCATGGATGAAATGATCGCGCTCGTGCAACCCCAGTTGCTTCAAATCAATCGGCTTCTGGAAAAAGAAAGCGCTCAAAATCTGAAACAGGTCTGTCTGCTGGGCGCATATCTCAAGCGCCGGGTCAATCTGGCGCTGATCTGCGATAAGAAAACGACCGTGTCGGCGGACGAGCTGGCGCACTGCATCCGGGAGTCGTTGACTTATCTGACGCAGTACGGCGCTGCCTGTTCGCTGCATCAGGAAGGAAAGGGCAGTGTGAGCAGCCGCGACGTGCAGGCTGCCTATGACTTTTTTGAGGATTGCCTGGAAGCCGCGCTGCCCTCGCTCAGCGCGCTGATGGTGCGCGTGGAATGCGGCGAGCGCCTCTCCATTCGCCTGATGATGGAAGACGCGGCAGGACTCCCGAATACGGACAAATATGGAACGCTGGGGCAACTGATCATTGACGATGCGGACGGCGAATTATGTGCGACGCTTTCTCTGAATCAGGGAGGTGAACGCGCATGAATACACTTCACGCCGGTTTGATGTGCACATTGCTGCTGGTCGGAACGATTGCCGGTCTGTTCGGCTGCATGAGCGCGGTGCGCTGCCATCGTCGTTTTGCGTTCGCAATTTGTCTGGCGATCACTTTGCTGGATTTTGTGCCGCTGGCTGTGCTGCTCTCCAACCTGCCAACAGACGAGACACTCTGTCCCATTCTCTGGACGGCGGCGTTGCTCCTGACGGCTCTCAGCCTTTTTGCGTCGCTTATGCTGTGGTGGAAAGGCAAACGGCAGCTCTCACCGATTTCCATCAAGGAAAGCTGCGACCATCTGCCCTGCGCGCTGTGCTTCGCGTGGGAAAACGGCCAGCCCTGCCTGAAGAACCTCAAGATGGATGAGCTGAGCCATTTGCTTACGGGCGAGGCATTGCTGAACGCGAATACCTTCTGGAAAACGATTGAATCGCAGCCCATCGTCACACTGGAAAACGGCCATACGTGGAGCTTTGCGCGGGTGCGGATGACCATGGCCGGACGAACCGTTTATCAGATCACGGGCACAAACATCACCGAGGAAGCGCGGCTTCAGCATGAGCTGGAAAAGGACAATCTTCGCCTGGAAGCCATGAACCGGCGGCTTCGGCAATATGGGCAGGACGTGCAGGAGGCGACGCGGGAAAAGGAGATCCTGCGCGCCAAAACCCGCGTGCATGACGAGATCGGCCGTGTGCTCATGCAGACTCGACAATTCCTCTCCGGCACACAGGGCGACGCGGAAAGCGTCTGCGCCGCCTGGCGGCAGAATACCCGGCTTTTGCTGGCAAAATATGCCGATGAACAGCATACGGACGCTTTTGAGCAGCTTACCCGCGCCGCGCAGGCCATCGGCGTGACCATTGCGCGCAGCGGCGCATTTCCCCAGGATGGGACGGAAAGCGCGCAGCTGGCGGAAGCCGCCGCCCATGAGTGCCTGACCAACCTGGTGCGCCATGCGGGCGGCACGCGGCTGGAAATTCTGAGCGAGAGAACCGCAGAAGGCTGGAGCATCCGCTATCGCAATGACGGCGATGCACCAGCCGGCCCCATCGTTGAGGGCAGCGGTCTGACCGCGCTGCGTGCCCGAACGGAGGCAGCAGGCGGCGCAATGGCAATCGCCTATGCACCGCGCTTTGAGCTGACGCTGACTTTGCCGCAGGAAAGGCAGGAAACCTTATGAAATATAAAGTCATGATCGTCGAGGATCAGACCATGCCCCGCGAACTGTTCGAGCTGCGGATTCAGACATCGGAGCACTTCGAGTTGGCGCTCTCCATCGACAACGCCGCGCTGGCGGATGTGTATTGCCTGCGTTTTCCGGTGGATCTGATCCTGATGGACGTGGTCACGCGCGACGGCGAAAGCGGCCTGGACGCGGCGGAGCGGATCAAGCACGCCTTTCCGCAGATCAAAATCATCATCGTGACCTCCATGCCGGAATGCTCCTATCTCAGCCGCGCGCAGGAGATCGGCGTGGAGAGCTTCTGGTACAAGGAGGAGCAGCGCGAGAGCCTGCTGGACGTGATGGAGCGCACGATGGCGGGCGAATCTGTCTATCCGGACGCAACGCCGGAGCTTCAATTGGGGCTGGCCAGCAGCTATGCGTTCACCGACCGTGAACTGGAGGTGCTGCGCGAAATGACCGGCGGCGACACCAACCAGGAAATCGCTGAGCGGCTGCACATGTCCGTAGCGACCGTCAAGACGCATATCCTGAATATGCTGGAAAAGACCGGCTTTAAAAACCGCACCGAGCTGGCCGTGCGCGCCCGGGAAAGCGGGCTGGTGATTCTGAATCGAAAAAACTGAATATCATAGCGAAAGAGCTGCCTCCGGGCGGCTTTTTTGTTTTTTGGGGGTGAGAAAAATAGCCGTTTGGTTGATGCGCGGCGCTTTCCTTTTGGGTACACTAAAATATAGAAGGGGGAAGTGCCATGAGAGAGATTGTGGTCAGCATGCAAAACACGCTGCTGTCGGAGGCGGTCGCATGGTCGCTTGCGGAAACGGGAGAATTCCGCGTGGATCAGGTTCTGCCCGGAAAGACAGGCGATACCTTCTCACTCTGCCGGGCCGTGCAGGCGGATATTCTGCTGATGGAGGTCAGCCGTCTGCCGGCCTACACGTTGGAAAACCGACTGAAGCTGATCGAATGCGTGCGCAGGGCGATGCCGAACTGCAAATTCGTGCTGCTGTGTGATGAAAACGGCGATCCGGAGCTGGCGCGCCGGGTGATGATCGTCCGGCAGGATCGATTGATCGACGCTTTTCTCTACGCTTCCGTTACCCCCGCCTATCTGACTGCCGCGCTGGATGCGCTGTGAGAAAGGAGTGACCGCCATGAAAAGACGATGGAAGCGCATTTTCGCCGGATTGCCTGCCGCGCTGACGCTGTGCCTGTGTCCATGCTTCGCCGGAGCCGCACCCCCTGAAGATCTGCCGGCGGTGAAAACCTTCCGGTACGCCACCTCTGGCATGGGCATCGAGGCGTTCAACCGCTATCAGATCAAGGACACGGCGCGTGGCCGCTTCCATAACGAACAATAGAACAGACATGGACGGAGGTGTCGAATGATGAAAAGATCGCTAATCTCGGTTCTCTCCCTGCTGATGCTGGTTCTCTGCATACCCGCATTGGCCGAATCCACCGACTGGAATTATGACGCGAACTACGCCATACTTCGCGGCTATGACGGCGCGGGCGGCGACGTAGTCGTGCCTGCGGAAATCGACGGCTTCACGGTGGACGTGATCGGCATTAACGTGTTCAAGGGCGATACGATCACGTCCCTGACGCTGCCCGAGACGGTGCTTGAGCTCAGGAGCAACGCCGTCGCCTCGTGCGAAAAGCTGACCAGCGTTACGCTTCCCCAGAGCCTTGTGGTCATCAACCGCATGAACTTCTTTAGCTGCAATGCGCTGAGCGAGGTCACCATTCCTGCGAGCGTGCGCTACATCGGCGACACCTCGTTCAGATTCTGCGACGCGCTGCGCAAGATCACCTTCGAGGGCGTGTGCCCGGCGATCGACATGGACTGCTTCAGCGTCCTTCCCGATGACGCGGTGGCCTATGTCCCGGACGATCAGCTGGAGGCGTACACGGCGGCCTTTGAGAACGCTGGCAGCACGGTGAGCGTCCAGCCCAGCGGCAAAAATGCCGTGCTCGTGGAGAACAACGGCTATGTGGAAGATGAGTTCGACTTCGACGCTTCCACCGGCACCATCACCTCCTACAACGGCTACGCCACCTACCTTGCCATCCCTGAGACCATCGGCGGCGCGCCGGTGAAGGCCATCGGCCCTGAGGCGTTCGCGCGTCACGCCTATCTGGCGTTTTTGGAGCTGCCCGAAGGATTGGAAAGCATCGGCGACAACGCGTTCTATAACTGCGAAACGCTGGGCCGCGTCCGCTTCCCCTCCACGCTGAAGACCATAGGCAGCAACGCATTCTACAACGCCTATAAGAGCAGCGTGCTGGAGCTGACGAGCGTGGAGAGCATCGGCAATTACGCGTTCTATTTCGCCGGTCTCAAAGGCTCTCTGGAACTGCCTGAGGGGCTCAAGTCCATCGGCGAGAACGCGTTTGAAGCCTGTACCAACATGGGCGCCAATCTCTATCTGCCCTCGACCCTTGAGTCGATCGGCTCGAACGCGTTCAAGGGCGATTACAACATCCAGTATATCGTTCTGGAAAGCCCGACCGCGCCCATGCTGGGCGAGAACGTCTTCGCGGGCTGCGATTATCTGTACGACATCGACCTGAACGCCCACGGCACCCGTCAGGAGATGCAGCAGTGGCAGGCGTACGTGGACGCGCTGGGGCTTCCCTGCCGCGTCTGGCGCGCGCAGGACCCGACCGCCCAATCGCCTGAGAAGGGCGCGTATCAGTACGAAAACCGCGTACTGACCGAATACACCGGCACGAAGACGCGCATTCACCCCCATCTCACCGTCTCGAAAGAACCGGTAGTCGGCCTGGGCGACGGCGTGTTCAAGGACAGCCAGACCATCGAATACTTCTCCGTCGCTCACAACGACGAGTTCACCACCATCGGTGCGGAGTCCTTCATGAACAGCTCCCTCAGGGAAGTGGATCTGTTCGACTCCGTGACCACCATCGGCGCGCGGGCGTTCGCAAACTGCGCGCAGCTGGAAACGCTGACGCTGCCCGACTCGCTGACCACAATCGGCGAGGGTGCGATGGATGGCCTGACCGGGCTCAAAAAGCTGGTGATCAAGTGCGATCCCGCGCTCATTCCCGCAGGCGCATTCGCCAATATGCCCAATCTGAGCGAAGTGACCGTCGAAAGTGGTGCTATCCCGGCGCATATGTTCGAGGGCAGCGGCGTGACCGCCCTTACGCTGGGCGCGGGCGTGACTGAGATCGGCGAGAAGGCCTTTGCGGGCACAGCACTCAACGCTGCCGAACTGACCAACGTAACCGTCATCGGCGCGGGTGCGTTCGAAGGTTCCGCGCTGGAGCGCGTGCGCCTGAGCGCCTCCGCTTCCGTGGGCGAGAGAGCCTTCGCGAACACAAAGCTGAAACAGCTGGTCATTCCCACCGTCGGCAGCTTCCCGCTTTCCGCCGTCGAGGGCACAAGTGCCGAGCTGCGCCTGCCCACCGACGCGACCGACGATCAGCTTGCCGCGTGGAACGAGACGCTCAAACGCCCGTGGTACGACCCCATGCTGCGCGAGGGCGAGACGAGCAAATTCGTGAAGATGCCCTTCGAGCCGACTCCCGCCGAGAACTTCGAGTTCAATCCGGAAACCGGCCTGATCTCTGCCTATATCGGAACCGATGTGGACGTTGTCGTGCCGCGCGAGATCGACGGCGTGACCGTTGTGGGCTTTGCGAACTACAACGCCTTTCATTCCTGCCAGGACTACACCGATTCCTCCGTGGAGACCAACCGAACCGAGTGGGTGCATCTGCGCACGCTGGTGCTGCCCGAAACGATCAAAGAGCTGCCGGGCATGATGCTCGCCTACTGCCAGCAGCTGGAGACCTTCGTCTGCTACGCGCCCCTTGAGAGCACCGGCGGCAATCAGTTCATGCTCTGCCGCAGCCTGAACAATGTGATATTCGTCAACGGCGTGCGCGAGATCGGCAACTACGCCTTCGACAGCGCGGGCCCGCTGGGCAATCTGTACTTTGGCGAGCATCTCGTGAAGATCGGCCAGCAGGCGTTCAACTTCGCGGGGCTGACCTCATTCGTGGCCGATGCGGAGAGCGTCGAATACGGCGCGTTCACCGAGTGCCAGAACCTGACCAGCCTGCACTTCACCAGCAAGATGAAGAGCTTTGGCGAAAACTGCATCATCAACTGTCCGAATCTGACCGAGATCTGCTTCGACGGCTGCGATCTGACCACGTCCCCCATGGGACTGATGATGAACGTCGCGCCCAAGCTGACCGTACGCGTGCCCGAAGGCATGAGCGAGGAAAACCTCAGGCACGCTCAGAATTGCCAGAGCTGGAGTGAAAACCCCAGCGAGGTTACCGTCAGCACAGAAGGGTGCGCACACGCGCTTCCCGCCCTGCCGGATGTGACCGCGATGTTGCCTGAGCTGAAGCTGGACGCAGGCGTTGAGGCTGTTGCGGTGGTCGCGCCCGATGCGCCCAAAACGACGGCCAAACCTGAAACGATCCCCGAATCCACCGACGCCCCCGCGTCCGAGACCACCGCAGCGCCCGAAAATACCACCGAGGCGCAGGATGCCGCCATCCCCGATGAATATCTGGGCGCATGGTACGGCGTGAGCATGGAAATGGAGGGCGTGTCCTATCCGCTGGCCGACATGGGCATGGATCTGACCATCACAATCGGCGCGGACGGCACGGCTGAAATGCACATGAACGGCGAAGGCGAGCGCATACAGTGCTCGATGCAGGACGGCGTGCTCACAGCGGACGGCGTGAGCTTCGCGCTGCAAGACAGCATGCTCGTCGTTTCCGAGGACGGCATGACCATGACGCTGAGCCGCGAGAAGCCCGAAGCCTCGGCTGCGTCCATACCGGTCATAGACGAGAGCGCCACAATCGACGATCTCAAGGGCGTCTGGGCGCTGGCGCACGTCACAATGGACGGCGTAACGCTGCCCGCAGAGGCCGCGGAAATGGCCGGCGATACGCTGGTCGTCTACGGCGACAGCTGCGATCTGACGCTGCAGGGCATGACGGTGGACGGCCTGACCTGCAGCATGGACGGCTACGCGCTGCTCATTTCCATACTGGATGGCGAGGCCGCCGCCACTCTGCGCGAAGACGGCACGCTCTGTCTGGAGATGAGCGACGTTACACTCTGGTACGAGCGCACCGGCGACGCGCCCGAAATCACCGCGGAGCCCGTTTCTGAGGCCACATCCGAACCGGCAGCCATGCCTGAACCCGCCGCCAGCGGCGCTGAAGCCATGATTGGTAAGAAGTACGTCATGACTGACGCAGATGTGAACGGCTACAACATGACCGCTGCGCAGATGGGGAATTTGGAATACTCCATTTTGCTCCAGGAGGACGGTACGGTGACCTTTGTCATGGCGGGCTCAGACATTCCCGGCCTGACTTGGGCCTACGGCAGGATTCCCACGGAGGCAGGCGAGACCGATGGCATCGTCATCGACTATTACACGCAGGCGCTGAACCTGGCGTCCACGGAGAAGGGCTTCGACATGGATTACTTTGGCTCCATGCTGATGCATTTTGCTCCCGAAGACTCCGCTCAATAAGCGTTTTTCCTCCCGCGCCGCTGAAAATGAGCGCGGCGGCGCGGTTCCCTTCGAGCTTTGATTCTCGCTGAATATTGAAGAGGAGGATTTTCTCATGAAGAAAACCATCGCATTTTTGCTGATTGCGCTGCTGACGCTTTCCTTTTCCGCCGCCCTCGCCGATTCCGCTCCGAAGAGCAAGGAGGATCAGATGGTCGGTCTGGTGAAGGGCTTTCTGGAAGAGAATGAATTCCCCTATGAATACGACGACTATACGTTTACGGTGCCCTTTGCCGTCGAGAACTCGATGGAATATGTCTACATGACGGTTTACATCTACGACGACATGCTGGCCGTGTCCGCGGATGCGCCGGTACAGGGAACTGGGGATGTCTTTGAAAAGATGGCGGTATTCGCCGCACTGGCCAATAACGAGATCTACTATGCGCAGTTCCGCGTGGAGCTCGACGCAGACAAGGTCTACGTCTCCTGCCGTTCCTGCAATCTGGTGGAGGACGTTATCCCCGGAGAAAACGAACTGTTTTATCTGTTCGCCATGCCGCAGAGCTATATGGAGGACTACGGCGACGGCATCCTAGCGGTGCTCGACGGCGGCGATCCCTACAAGGCGTTTGAAGCCTGTCAGGCGGCGGTGGATGCGCAATGATGAACAGCACGAATCCATATCTGACTGCAAAGGCCTCCGCCAGAAAAAAAACGGATCCCCTCGTTGCGCTGGTCTGCGCCATCTTTGCGGCAGCGACCGCATCCTCGACGGTCAAGATGTTTTCGCAGGGGAAAACGCTGGCCGGCGTGATGGGTATTCTCATATTCGCCGCGCTCGCGACGCCGATCTTTCGCATTCTTCGCCGCGCATACCGCAGGGCCTGCGCGCACCGCATCGCGGGAGTGCTGCTCCCGCTGACGGAGGAAAGCCTGACCTTTGAGCGGCTCGGAACCGTCCTCTCCTCCGGCAATGCCCTTGAGCAGCTCCAATCGCTCATCGGCAAAGGATACCTGCAGAATCTGAGGATCGACTCGGAAAATCGCACGGTAGGACTGTATATACCCGAGGGCGCTCTCGTGCAGTGGGTCTGCGCAAGCTGCGGCGCGAAAAACCGCGCCCGAAGGGGTGGCCCCATGCGCTGCAAATACTGCGACCAACCGCGCGGGCAATGACGGAATACTGGGCCTAAGGCCGCACCGCCAAATTCGGCGGCGCCTCCGGCACTGTCTTTTCCGCCGCCTGCGGCATGCGGATTCCTCGTTTTGCATCCAATAGGCCTTCGAAATCTGCATTTGCATTCGACAAAAAAAATCGCCATCCGGTAGCCGCATTTGCCTGCCTTAACGACCTGACGAAAGGAAGTGCCGCCGAGTGCACGCGGCGCGGACGGAATCATTTTGAACGAAAGAAGGACGAGCCATGAATACTGTCAGTTATAATTGCCCATGCTGCGGCGGTCCGCTCAAGTTCAGCGGAGAAAGCGGCAAGCTGGAATGTACCGCCTGCGGCAACCATTACGAGCCGGAAGCGCTGGAAATGATGACTCCCGATGAAAGCGGCGACGAGATCACCTTCGCCAACGACGCCAAACGCTTCGACACAGGCGAGGCGGGCATGCGGGCCTATCTCTGCAAGAACTGCGGCGCAGAACTGATGGCGGATGAGACCACCACCGCCGCCGAATGTCCGTACTGCGGCAGCCCCACGATCCTGCCCGACCGCATCGAGGGCGGCGTGAAGCCGGAAAAGGTGATTCCCTTCGTCGTGACGAAGGAGCAGGCGCAGAAGCAGTTCGAGGACTACTTCAAGGGGAAAAAGCTGCTGCCCAACGTCTTTCTGAACAGCCGCAACCGCATTTCGGAGATGCGCCGGCTGTACGTTCCTTACTGGCTTTTCAGCTGCGACGCGTGCGCCGATATGGTGTACGACGCGGAAAAGGTCCGCACGGAGCAAAAGGGCGAGTGGGAAATTACCCGCACGAAGCACTACCTTGTGCGCCGCAAAGGCGGCATGCGCTTTGAAGACATTCCGGTGGACGGCAGCGTCAAGATGGACGACAAGCTCACCGAATCGCTTGAACCCTACGATTTGAGCGCCGCGATTCCCTTCCAGAGCGCCGTTCTGGCCGGAGCCATGGCGGATCACGCGGACGCGGACTGCGACGCGTGCGAAAAGCGCGCCGTGGAGCGTGTGGAGCACAGCGTCGAACAGACCATGCTCGACACCGTGAGGGACTATGACACGGTCAACGAGCGCAACAGGCGCATCACTACGGAGCGCGGCAGTGCGACACCCGCGCTGCTGCCTGTGTGGCTGATGACAACCGTAAAGGAAGGCAAAACCTATACCTTCGCCGTCAACGGTCAGACCGGCAAGCTGACGTGCGACGTGCCCGCCGACAAGAAGAAATCCCTGCTGTGGGGCGGCGGCGTGTTCGCCGGAATCCTTGGCGTCGCCGCGCTGATTCTTGCGCTGATGGATGCGCTGGGCAGCGGTTCGCTGCTGATCTGCGCGGTGGTTGCGGCCATCATCGCGCTGGCGGTCGTCGGTGCGCTGAAGGGGCAGCTGAAGCAGGCGGCGCAGCAGAGCGCGGCGGGCGGCTATATCCGGGAGGGGTCCTTCCGCCTGGATGTGAACGCCGACCATTTTCTCTATGAAAGCACGACGAAGCGGAAGATTGAAAACAACACGCAGAAAAAATAACAGGAGGAATCGCTATGGGATTGATTGCGGCTGCATGGAACGCGGCGGGCGGCACGCTGGCCAGCCAATGGAAAGAGTATTTTTATGTGGATTCCCTGCCGGACAACGTGCTGGCGACGAAAGCAGAGAAAAAGGTAAAAGCCCGCTTCGGCGGCAGCCGACGTGAGGACGACAACGTCATTTCGGACGGCAGCGTCGTCGCCGTGGCCGACGGCCAGTGCATGATGATCGTGGATCAGGGGAAAATCGTCGATTTCTGCGCCGAGCCGGGCGAGTATGTCTTTGAACAGGGCGGCGAACCCAGCATCTTCTACGGGCCGTTCAATGGCGAGAAGATGAAAGCCGTTTTGAAAACCACCTTCGACCGCCTTTCCTTCGGCGGTCAGGCCGGCAGGGATCAGCGGGTCTATTTCTTCAACACCAAGGAGATCCTGGGCAACAAATACGGAACGCCCAGCCCGGTTCCCTTCCGCGTGGTGGACGGCAATATCGGTCTGGACGTGGATATTTCCATTCGCTGTTTCGGCGAATACAGCTATCGCGTGACCAACCCGATGCTGTTTTACACCCATGTCTGCGGCAATGTGGAGGGCGACTACACGCGCGAGCAGATCGACAGCCAGCTCAAAAGCGAACTGCTGACTGCGCTTCAGCCCGCGTTCGCAAAGATTTCCGAGAAGGGCGTCCGCTACAGCGCGCTGCCGGGGCACACCACGGAGATCGCCGCCGCGCTCAACGACGTGCTCTCCGAAAAGTGGGCGAATCTGCGCGGCGTGGAGATCGTGTCCTTTGGCATAAACTCCGTCAAAGCCTCCGAAGAGGACGAGGCGATGATCAAGGAGCTGCAAAAGAACGCCGTTTTCCGCAACGCGAACATGGCGGCGGCGCATCTGGTGAGCGCGCAGGCGCAAGCCATGCAGGACGCCGCGAAAAACCAGGGCGGCGCGTTCACCGGCTTCATGGGCATGAATATGATGGCCCAGCAAGGCGGCGGAATCAATGCGGCACAGCTGTTCCAGATGGGCGCGCAGCAGCAGGCGCAGGCTCCGCAGCAGAGCGCGCCGGTTCAGCCGGGCGCGAACGCCTGGAAGTGCGCCTGCGGCGCGACAGCCACCGTCAAGTTCTGCCCAGAATGCGGCGCGAAAAAGCCCGAACCCCAGCCCGCGGCAGGCTGGACGTGTTCCTGCGGCGCGGTCAACACCGGCAAATTCTGTTCGGAATGCGGCGCGAAGCGCCCGGCAGGCGCGCCGGTCTACCGCTGCGACAAGTGCGGCTGGCAGCCCGCCGATCCGGCGCATCCGCCGAAATTCTGCCCGGAATGCGGCGATTCGTTCGACGAGAGTGACCGTGTATAATGAATGCCGATCTGCTTTTACGCTGTTCTGATTATGGAGAAGGTAAAAGAACGAATGCTCCAACGCAATTAACAGTGCGTCTTATGCTCATATAGAAAGCTGTGGATGCTCCGAACGCTCTAAACCACTTGCTTCTCAGCCTGCGATTGTTTTCGCAGGTTTTTTTGTCCGCTTTTCTTTGTCAGGCAGGCGTGTTTCTTTCCGCTTTCAGGCCCCTGCCGGGTTTTATAAAAGCGAAGAAAGCGCCGTACAAAGACGCCAATCTGGTTTATCCTTATAAAATGGACGGCGATGTTCTTCCTGCCCATACGGAGCAGCTGCGCTGCGACTACGCAAATATCCCCGTACCGTTTTGAAAACATCTGCAATCGAAGAAAATATCTGATTTTCCGTTCTTTTGGGAATCCTGTTTTTCCTTTGTTTTCAACAGTTTCTCCACAGATATTTCCCTGTTTTCAACAGCTTTTCCCACAATGTTATCCACATTATCCGATATTTTCGGCCTTTAAGCGTGAAAGATCCCCTTCGCTTTTCCCCTCAGGATCTGCGGGTTTGCACGCTTTTAGGGCGGTTGTTTTTTCCCTGTTTTGCACAGGCTGTCCACAGGTTTTCCCACATTGCCCACAGGTTTTCCACAAGTTTTCCCCATTCATAGCAAAACCCGGAGACGTTCAACGCCTCCGGGCTTTTTTTATCCACAATCAGTAATTCGTGCCATAGAGCTTATTCTGGGTATTCTTGCCTGCGATGCCGTCCACAGAAAGCCCCACGTCCTTCTGATAAGCGCGCACCGCGTCATACGTCCACTTGCCGTAAATGCCGTCGGCGGTGCGGACATAACTCTTATACCCCGCGTCGATGAGCGCCTGCTGCAATCTCTTCACCGCGTCGCCCTTGCATCCCCAATACAGCAGACGATAACCGGTGCTGCTCGACGACGAAGAGGACGAGCCGGACGCCGGACGCGCGGAAGACGAATAGAGGAGCTGCTGCGTGCCGGGATCGGCAACGCCGGTGACGGCCAGGCCGTTGCGGCTCTGGAAGCTGCGCACGGCGCGATAGGTATTGCTGCCGAAGTAGCCATCCACAGAACCGCTGAGGTAGCCAAGCGCTTTCAGTCGGCGCTGAAGCGGCACAACATTGGCGTTATAGCGATTGGAGCGGGAAAGCGTATCATAGCTGTCCGGAGAATAGCCGGAAGCCGCCTTCGCCTGCGACGAATAGAGCAGCTGCTGCGTCGCGCTATCGGCCTTGCCCGTAACAGCCAATCCGTTGACAGACTGGAACCAGCGCACGGCGCGCTGCGTGCCGCTGCCGAAGATACCATCCACACGGATGGTATAATAGCCCAAATCCTTGAGACGCTGCTGGAGCGTGTAAATGAGCGCCATGCCGCGATCGCCGCGCACCAGCGTCGGATACGTCTCGCCGCTCTCCTGATAGCCGATTGCGCTGACAGAGTAGAGTTCTTTCTGCGTCAGCTTGCCGGCCATGCCGTCCACACTCAGACCGTTGGCAGATTGGAACAGCCGCACGGCGGAAACCACGCTGTCGTTATAATAATTCGTCGCGGAAATCGGGTAACCGAGTTCAGCCAGACGGCTGGTCACCGCATACACGCCGTCGCCGCGGCTGCCGCGCTTGAGCAGGGTGTAATACGGCGTGCCGCCGACCGTCACATCCACAGTATAAGAGAGGGTGTTGCCCGCACCATAATACACGGTCAGCGTGAGGCGCGTGCCCTGTCCATAGGTATGCGGCAGGGTGAAGCGGACAATGCCGCGGCTGTCCGCAACGAGCGTCTGCTCATAATCGTCAGCTTTGAGGTGAACGGTTACGCCCGCAGTCGTCTTGGCGACGACGGTCAGGCTGTTGTTGTAAACCTGATCGACATCCAATGCGGGCTTGGTCGCCGTGCCCGTGACGACAAACGTGCCCTGCATGGTCACGCGGCTGGCTTCGTCGCCGACGTATTCCGCGCTGACGGCGGTATACGTACCCGCCGTGCGTTCGAGCTGCACGGTAAACGCGCCGTTCGCGTCGCTGGTGACAATCGCGCTGCTGCCGCCGTCCGGCACGGTGGAAATCGCAATACGCTCATTCGGTTTGGCCGTGCCGCTGACCGTGAGCTTGTTTTCGCCCGGCGTCACGCCCGCGATGGCGATGTTTACATTCTGCTCGGTCACGTTCAGGTTTTCAATCACCGTCGCGGATACGCCCGCCTGAGACGGCGCGTAATCGACGGAGACGGTATACGTGCCCGCCGCGAGATTTTCAAAGCTGACCCTGCCGACGCCCGCCGCAATCGCGCGTGTATCTCTGATCTGGCCATTTTGCAGCAGAGAAACCGCGACATTCAGCGGGCTGGCCGCCGTTACGTCCACGTCGATGCGCTTCACGCCGGCCGCCGCCGTGGCTGTGATAGCTTGCGCAACCGCCTTATTTTCAACAGTCAGGCCGGTAATCGTCTTGTTGCCCGCAGACGAATCCGCATAAGCGATCACCAGCGTGTATGTACCCGCTGCAAGCTCGGTGAACGTCGCCTGGCCGCCGACGATTTTCGCCGTCTGCGCCTTGCCCGCCGCGTCAAGCAGCGTGGCCACCATGTCCTTATCCGCAGCGTTGGTGACCGTCACAGACAGCGTCTGCCCGTTGACGGAAGCCGTCGCTTCAATCTGAGAAGGCGCGGGCGTCGGCGCGCCCGCCGCCGTTACATCCACGCTTCCGGTATACGCCTGAACGTTGAACACAGGCGTGGTGTAATCCACCTTAACCTTGTACGTGCCCGTAGCGAGGTTTTCAAATTTGGCCAGGCCGCCGCCGTTTTGCAGCGTCTTGACCTCCGTGCTGCCGTCTGGCTTGGTGAGCGTGACCGTCAGTTCCAGCGCGCTGCCGCCGTATACATCGACCTCCAGCGTGCCTTCGCCCGCATACAAGCCGACGGTAAACGCGTTAGCGGTCGGCTGAGGCGTGGGGCTGTCGCTCGGCTTCGGGGTAATTTTCTCCGCCGGCGCGCTGCTCTCCGTCGGCTTGGGCGTAATCGCTTCGGACGGCTTGGGCGTCTGCTCCGCTGCGGTGACGGCAATATTTTCCTGCCACGCGGATTCCTTTTCCGTAGGCGATTTGACGTACTGCGCGATCACGGCATACTGCCCGGCTTTCAAGCCCGTAAACTGAACGACCGCGCTGCCCGACGCGGACAGCGTAACCGTCTGCGAAGCAACGTCCTCCTCGTCCATCGTCGTCAAATCGACCGTCACATTCTGCCCGACCGTGCCCGTCAGTTCGACCTCCAACGTACCGTTGCCGGGGGTAATGCGCGTCAATTTGAGCGCCGCGCGGGTCGGTTCGCTCAGCGTGGCCTCCATCAAGGCGATACCCGTATCCTCCGCCAAAACAGCAGGTGCAGCGGAAGCGGCAAGCAGGCACACCGCCAATGCCGTCGCGATTTTACGCTTCACTGTATTTTGATCCATCCTGATTCCCTCCATGACGAAAATCCCTTCAAACTCTATGGCATCATCTTATCACTTTTTCCGAGATTATGCAACCGACGACGCCTTCATGCGGCCTTTGCATACAGGACGAACAAGCGCCCCCGTTTCTTCCCGATTCATGGAAATTTTTATTGATTTTACGCTTCTTCCCATGTATGATGGAGAAAACGGACATCCTTTTTCAGGCGAATTCTTTCCAGAGATTTCCAGGGAGGCAAATTATGGAAAACAATTTCCGCGCCATCGGCGCGACAACCTTTCTCGCCCCGATTCCGGCTGTGATGCTCTCCTGCCGGGGCACCGAGCCCGGCTTTGACCGGGACAATCTGATTACCGTGGCCTGGGCCGGCGTCGTCAACAGCGATCCGCCGATGGTAAGCGTCTCCATCCGCCCTTCGCGCCACTCCTACGCGCAGATTCTGCAATCCGGCGCATTCTGCCTGAATTTAATCGACCAGCCTCTTTGCCGCGCGGTGGATTTCTGCGGCGTCAAAAGCGGGCGGGATATCGATAAATTCGCCGAAATGCGCCTGCATGCCCGCGAAATCGAGGGTTTTCCCGCGCCGGCGCTGGATGAAGCCCCCGCGTTTCTCTGTTGCCGGGTGAAGCAGCGCATTCCGCTTGGCTCACACGACCTGTTTCTGTGCGCCGTGGAGCAGGTCTATGTGAAGGACGCGCTCTTTGACGCAGACGGCAGCCTGCACATGGGGCGCGCCAATCTGGTCAGCTATGCGCATGGGGAGTATTTCCCGCTCAAGCCGCGCCCGGAAGGTTTCTTCGGCTATTCCGTCGCGCGGGAAGACGTGCTCCGCCGCCGACTTGGCGCGCCGAAACCAGCCGCGCGCCGCACGCCCGGAAAACGGAACGGCAGGCGCTGAATTTCCCCCATTTTTCTCCATTTAAAGAGGAAGTGAACGCATGACCACCAGAGAACTGCTCTATATCAAGACCATTGCCGACGAGGGCAGCATGACCCGCGCCGCGCAGAAGCTGTTCGTCACCCAGCCGTCGCTGAGCCATTGCGTGATGAACATCGAGCAGCAGCTCGGCACGCGGTTGTTCACGCGCACTTCCGGCGGGCTGGTGCTGACTTATGCGGGCGAAAAATATTACCGCATGGCCTGCGAAGTACTGCGCGTCTACGCGGCGTTTGAATCCGAAATCAGCGAAGAGCGCGCGCTGGCTCAGGGCCGCGTGACCGTAGGCATCACCAATTATCTGGCGACGACGCACCTGCCGCGGATGCTGCCCGCGTTCCACAGGGAGCATCCGGGCATCGAAGTGCGCATCTGTGAGGAGACGACCGATCAGGTGGAGCGCAGCCTGCTCAGCGGCAGGCTGGATTTTGCCATTCTGCACACGGGGCCGGACGACGGCGTGACGGGCAACCCGGCGCTGGAATTTGAATCGCTGACGCGCGACCCGTTTCTCATCGCCGCGCCGCCCGACACGCATTTGTCGGCCTTGGCCAAGCAAAAAGAGGGCGCGCCCTATCCAGAGCTTGATCCAGCGCTGCTGGGCAACGAACCGTTTCTGATGGTTTCACCCGGACAACGCATCCGGCAGATTACGGATCGTGTGCTGGCCGAAGCGGGCGTAAAGCCGAACATTGTGCTCACCAGCCGCAATTATGAGCTTTTGCGCCGCCTGACGGGCGAGGGCATGGGCTACATGCTGCTGCCCAGCCGCTACATCGGTCTGCTTGGCGGCGAAAGCTATCGCCCCGCCTATTACATGATTCCACCCAAATACCGCGCATGGTGGGCATTAAGCGTTGTGCGGCTGCGGGAAGCGTATCTTTCCCGCGCGGCGCAGGCGTTTTTAGGGAGTTTCAAGGCGCATCTGGCCGAAGACTCGCCGTGAGAAACGATGGGGCTTTGCCCCAAACCCCACCAAGAACCTGAGGTTCTTGGATCACCCATTTCGCTTCGCGCATGGAATCCGAAACTGCTATAAAAAGAATTTATGACAGATATGATTATTAAGTATTTGTCTATACTCTGTGCATCGTATATAATAAAAACATCAAAGAGATGGCGTCTTTTTCCACATCTCCGGAAACAGAAACAGGATCAAACATGAAAGGGGATTTTTCCATGGTAAAGCTCTACGACGGCGGCGTATACCTCGTCAACGGCCGTGAAATTGTGACTGACGCGGCGGCGCTCCCAAGCAAATGCGGCAGAACCGTCACAAAGGAAGAAGCCGAACAGGGCACGATTGCCTATGGCATTCTCAAGGCACACAACAAGAGCGGCGACATGCAGAACCTGCGCATGCGCTTTGACAGCCTGACCAGCCACGACATTACCTATGTCGGCATCATTCAGACGGCGCGCGCCTCCGGCATGAAGGAATTCCCGATGCCGTATGTGCTGACCAACTGCCACAACAGCCTGTGCGCCGTCGGCGGCACCATCAACGAGGACGATCACATGTTTGCCCTCTCCGCCGCGCACAAGTACGGCGGCATCTATGTGCCGACGAACATGGCCGTCATCCATAGCTACAACCGCGAAATGATGTCCGGCTGCGGCCGTATGATCCTCGGTTCGGACAGCCACACCCGTTACGGCGCGTTGGGCACGCTGGCCGTCGGCGAGGGCGGCGGCGAGCTGGCCAAACAGCTGGTGGGCCGCACCTACGACGTAGCGCGTCCGGGCGTGGTCGCCATCTACCTGACCGGCAAGCCGCGCGACGGCGTCGGCCCGCAGGATGTGGCGCTCTCCATCATCGGCGCGGTCTACGCTAAGGGCTATGTGAAGAACAAGGTCATGGAGTTCGTCGGCCCCGGCGTAGCGAACCTGCCGATTGAATACCGCAACGGCATCGACGTCATGACGACCGAAACGACCTGCTGGTCCTCCATCTGGGAAACCGACCAGAACACGAAGGATTATCTGACCATCCACGGCCGTCCGGAAGCGTTCAGGGCGCTCAAGCCTGCCGACGTGGCGTATTACGATGGATGCGTATATGTCGATCTCTCCACCGTGGAATGCACCATCGCCCTGCCGATGCACCCCAGCTACACCTACACCATCGCCGAGCTGAAAGCCAATGCGGCGGATATCCTGCACGAGTGCCAGGAGAAGGCCAACGCGCAGATCACCGGCGCGAAGCTCGACCTGATGAGCAAGATTCGCGGCGGCGAAATCTGGGTCGATCAGGGTCTGGTCGCGGGCTGCTCCGGCGGCACGTTTGACAACGTCTGCGCAGTTGCGGATATTCTGCGCGGCCACAGCTGCGGCAACGGCGAGTTCAAGATGAGCGTCTATCCGGGCAGCATGCCGGCATATATCCAGCTGATGAAGAACGGCGCGCTGACCGACATCGCTTCCGCAGGCGCGATCATCCGCGAGTGCTTCTGCGGCCCGTGCTTCGGCGCCGGCGACACCCCGGCCAACGGCGAGTTCTCCATCCGCCACACAACCCGAAACTTCCCGAACCGCGAGGGCAGCAAGCCCGGCGAGGGGCAGATGTCCGGCGTGGCGCTCATGGATGCACGTTCCATCGCCGCGACGGCGATCAACGGCGGCCGCCTAACCGCCGCAACGGATCTGGATGTGACCTACACCCATCCGCAGTATTTCTTCGATGGCAGCGTGTATGAGAAGCGCGTTTACAACGGTTATGGTAAGGCCGAGCCGGAGCACGAGCTGCGCATGGGGCCGAACATCAAGGATTGGCCGGAACAGCCCGCGCTCTCTGACGATCTGCTGGTGAAGGTGGTTTCCTACATCACCGACCCGGTGACGACGACCGACGAGCTGATTCCGTCCGGCGAAACCTCTTCCTACCGCTCCAACCCGCTGCGTCTGGCGGAGTTCGCGCTCTCCCGCAAGGACCCGGCATATGTCGGCAACGCAAAGGCCGTGCATGCTGTCGAAGTCGCACGCGAACAGGGCGAAGCGCTCCCGGATGATGTAAACGCCGTTTACGCGGCGCTCACCAAGGCGGGCGTCGCCAACAAGCCCGCCGAGACCGTCATCGGCTCGACGATTTACGCCAACAAGCCGGGCGACGGTTCCGCCCGCGAGCAGGCCGCAAGCTGCCAGCGTGTGCTCGGCGCGTGCGCCAACATCGCGAAGGAATACGCAACCAAGCGCTACCGCAGCAACTGCATCAACTGGGGCATGGCGCCGCTGCTCACCGCCACGCCGGAGGATTACGCGTTGGGCGACTGGGTATTTGTGCCCGGCATCCGCGAAGCGATCCTCAGCGGCAGACAGGCGTTTGACGCGTATGTGGTCAAGGCCGACGGCAGTGTGAAAAAGACCTCCGTTTCCACCGGCGCGCTGACCGAAGACGAACGCCAGATTATTGCGGACGGCTGCCTGATCAACTATTACCGCAATCACTGATTTCTAAAGTTATTTATCAGCCTCTTTTGATACAATTTGTGTAAAAATACAGCTCCTCTCATGCAGGGGAGCTGTATTTTTATGCGCTGTCATACTGTCTCTGGCAGTCATCTCAAAGAGGAATTTTTTGTAACCCATTCCAAAAACGTTTTTCTTAACAATCTTGTTTTAAAACGAATGTTCTTTTATTTTCCTCTGTGAAGAAACCCTCTGCGAAATTGACTGAAGAAGTTAAAAAAACCGGCCCTGGTTTTTCCCCAGGGCCGGATGAATTGTGGATAAGTCAGGTCAAATCTTCCAACCGTTTTGCCGTCAATCGTCTGCGCGGCTTGCGCAGCGGATCAAAGACGCAGATCGCCGAATATTCGCAGTTCTGACAGGCATTGAACGTTTCGCGTTCAACAGGGGAATCATCAATTTCGCCCGCGTAAATTTCATCCGCCAAAGCCGCCGCCTTGTTTCGCGCAAAGGTCAGCAGTTTTTCCATGCCTGCTTCATCGACCATCGACGCGGCAAACCGGCCGTTCGGCTTTCCATCTTTCGTGACCATCGCCGCCTGTTGGCCGCCCTGCGCGCGCAGAATCGTCACATCGCTGAGCGATATTCCGCTCAACGCCAGCTTTTTGGCGATCTGCCGTTCCACCTCTTCCCGAATGCGTGATTCGGTCTGCACCGTCGGATCGGCAATCCGACAATAGAAAAAACCCGCCGCGTGCGAACCCGGCACGCGCGCCAGCGCCGCCGCCAGATACAGCAACAGTTGAAGCTGCAACCCCCAGTAAACAAGCGTCGGATCAAATTTCCGGCTTCCGCTCTTATAATCGATGACGCGCAGTCCACCGCCCGTCATCACATCCACGCGGTCAATTCGCCCCTGCAAATAGACGAATGTGCCGTCGCCCAATTCGAGCACGATCGGCGACAGTCCGTTCTGCCCAAAAACAAACTCCATCTGCACGGGCCGGAAGCTGCTGTCCGCATACTGCGAAACAATGTTGCGCGCGGTGCGTTTCGCCGTTCTTCGGATTCTCCTGGCAACAGCTTCGCCGCGCCTGCTCTCCCCCATCGGCGATTCCCGCCACGCGTCGATCAGCGGCGAAACCGCTTCATCCATCAATTTGTCGCAGACCTCAACGGAGACTTCCGGAAATTCCGGCAACGCCGTCACAGCATGGGTAAATCGTTCCGCCGCCTCATGATAGAGCGTGCCCAGCTCAGCCGCATCTACGCCGGGTCGCTGTTCCCGTTTAGGCACAAGCCCGTAGCGGACAAAGTGCTTATACGGGCACTGTGCAAAGGTTTCCAATCGGGAAACGCTGCTGACGGGGCGGCCATACAGCGTTCGCGCCAGCGTGTTTTGCAGCCGTTTATCCGGCGGAGCGCCCAGTCCGCGCGTTACATTGAACAACTGTCGCGCGCTCTCTTCCTCCCCTGACAGCACAGCCGCAGCCGACGCATATTGCCGTCCCAATTCGCGCCGTCCGTCCGCCGTTTCGGACAGCTCCACGGCCAGCGCTTCAAGCGCCGGCGCTTTGGCACAGAGCATCTCCGCCCTTTCTTCCTGTGCAAGTCCACCGTAAACAGGCATATTCGGAAACAATCTGCGGATCGCCTGCACGGCTTCTCCTTCGCGCAGCGTCCTTCCCGTATCGTCCGCCACGGCGTATGAAAGAATGATTCTTTCCTTTGCACCCGAAAGCGCTTTTAATTCGTCCAGCTGACCCAGCGCCGCGCTTTCCTGAGGCGTCATGCCCAGATAGGCTCCGCTGACCTCCTGCGCTGCCTGCTGTTCCTGCACCGTCAGCAGGCCGTTATCACCGCTCCCCGGCATATCGTTCATGCCGATGGCAAAAAGCGTGCGCACCTGTGCTGTGCGCACATTGCCGATTTCGCCGCAGATCACTGCGCCATCCGCCGGGGGAAGCGCCGCCAGTTCAAGCGCGGAAAGTCCGTTTTGAAGCAGGCCCGTCACCGTCTTTGCTGAAACGGCTCGCCCGCCGAGCAGTGTGTGCAGTTGATCGAGCGTCGTCATCATTGCGTTCCAAACCTGCGCGCAATCCTGCGCTTCCGCCATCAAACCGGCGGCATTCAGCTCGTCGCGCATATCTTCCAGCGTTTCATAGGCGTGCACGTTTTCCAGCAATGCCAAAACGGCGCGAATGGTGTCATCCGCCGTTTCAGCCGCCTGCAAGTCATGCTGCAACGCCAAAAGAGGCGTCATCACCTGCTTACGGCTTTCTTCCAGCGCGGCAAGTTCTTCTTCGGTCACGCCCTTGGGATAGCGAAACGGTTTGCGCATGGCGTCGCCGCGCACGTCGGCTCCTTCGCAGTAAACGCAGAATCGATCAAGCTCGTCCTGGCTCAGCCCTAAAAAACCGCTCTGTGCGCATTCCAGAATATCCGCAAGCCGCCAGTTTCCGGAAATCGCCGTCAATGCGCTAAGAATGAATCGACTCAGCGGATGTGCGCCCGCCTGCCGTTTCTCCGCCACATACGCCGAAAGACCGTACATGGGCAAAATGTTTTGCAGCAGCGGGCCATATCCGCTCTGTTTGGGATAGACCACTGCCATTTGGGCCGCATCCTCCCCTTCCGCAGCCAGACGACGCATTCTGGCCGCCGCAAGGTACACCTCCTGCCGCTTTCCGCTGGCCGCATGCAGTTCAATGGCGGTCGGCTCTTCCATACACGGCGCACAGTCCAAGGCATAGAGCTTTTTTTCCACTTCCCGAATATCGGCAGGCGCATCCAATTCGGCGTTCAAGACTTCGCGTTTGACTGCAACGCCCCGCTCTTTAGCCAGCTTTTCGAGCCTTTCCAGGCTGTAATTGACGGGCGCAAAGAGCCTTCCGTCCGGAGCGGCATTGGCATCCGTTTCAATCGCCAGCGTTAGGCTGCTGCAAAGCGGCTCCATGCCCAGCAGTTCAGCCGCAAAAGTCGGCGTGATCATATCGAAGCCATAGACGAATATATTCTGCTCCTTAAAAAGACCGGAAGCGGCAAATCGAGCGCACATTTCCCGCGAAACATCCTCCGCATCAGCCAGTTCTCCCGCCATTCGTTGTTCATAGGCCGCGTAAATGCGCGCAATGTCGCCGAGTTTCGCACGTGCCGGGTTTTCTTCTTCCATTTTTTGGGCGCTCTCTGCTACGTCGGCCGCCGATAATCCGCTTCGTTTGAGCGAGGCGATCATGCTTGATATGCGCGCAGTAAATCCTGCCGTTCCGCTTTGCGCCGCACCGCGATAGATGGTCAATTCATCTTTCTGTTCCTCGATGATGGTGCTGAGCACCATACACTTTCCGCGTTCATCAAAAATCGTCTGTTTGGGCATGCCAGCAAGCTCAAACACACGCGATTGAAGCCGCTTCGGCGAAAGCACATCAATCAAGAACGATCCCTTGACATGCAACCGCTCCATGATTTCAATTTCCGCCTGTAAAGTATACTGCGACGGCACCAAAAACATGCAGCTTTCACCCTGCTGCGTCTTTTCGCCCAATCTGCGAACGCATTCCTCCAGCAGTCTATGCGGTCTTGCCGTCAGTATTTTCATTGCGCGACTTCCTCCGTTCCCCCAAAATGTTTCACGTGAAACATTCTCTCCCGATTTGCTTCGGATGTTTCACGTGAAACAACGCTCTCAACTTCCGCCAAAATGTTTCACGTGAAACATGCGGCAGGAATTTGAAGGTACATCCAGAATTATAACATAAAAGCCCTCTCCATTCCATATCTTTATCAGGAGGATCTATGGAAGCCATTGCGCTCATCGCCGATATTCATGCCAATCTGCTGGCCGCCGAAGCCGTTCTCTCGGATATTTATAAAAAACACAGACCTGACCGCATCATTTCCCTGGGCGACCAGGTTAATCTGGGGCCGGCGCCTCGCGACACGCTCCGGCTGCTTCGTTCCGAAAACGTAACCTGTCTGCACGGCAATCATGAGGGATACATCCTGTCCGCCATGAACAACGATCCGAAATATGCCGGCGCAAACTTCGCTTCGCTGCGTTTCAATGCGTCGCTCCTCAAACCCGACGAAATCACCTTTCAAAAATCATTATCCTATTCAGGCGTCTCCTTTTGTCATGCCCTGCCGGAAGATGACCGCTTTCCCGTGTTTGACCCGGCGCTGGCGCTTCCCCGCCTGCAAGAAAAAAAATATGCGCCCAACACGCGCATCATCTGCGGCCACGGACACAACCCTCTGCATTACAGTCTGCCAAATTTAACGCTCGACGTGATCGGCAGTACGGGCTGCATGGATGACGGCGTGCCGGGCATGGCTCTATATGCGATGCTCTATCTCTCCCCCGGAAGCATCACGTTGCAGCCCTGCGTCGCGTGGTATGATCCCGCGCCGCTCAAGGAACTGTTCATCAGCAGCGGTTTTGCGGAAGCATGCCCCATCATGGCGCATATCACCTGTTTGCAGCAGCAGCGGAATTTTGATTACCTGATGCCATTCGTCACCCTTGCTCGCGAATTGGCCGCAGAGAAAAACGAAACGGATATTTCGCCCGCAACATGGTCAGAGGCCGACGCGCTGTTTCATTGGCCGGACAGCGTAGGCACGGCGGAATTTTGGCGCGCACTCCGCCTGCATACATCGCCGTAACCGTTCTCCAAAAAGCTGATACCGCTAAACATAGAAAGCCGGATGTTTCGCTTCCACATTTTGGGGCAAGCAAACATCCGGCTTTGTATCTCTTTACAGCAGCGTTTTCTCTTCAAACGCAACGCGGCGTTTCACATCGATCATCAGCGTATCAAACTGTTTCGGATCAAGCGACTGCGCGCCGTCGCACAGCGCCGCCTTCGGGTTGTTATGCACCTCAATCATCAGGCCGTCCGCTCCGGCGGCAATCGCCGTGCGCGCAAGCGGCTGCACCATCCACGCAATACCCGCGGCATGCGACGGGTCGATAATCACAGGCAAATGCGACTTCTGTTTAATCAGCGGCACAGCGGAAATATCCAGATTGTTGCGGATCATCTTCTCAAACGTCCGAATACCGCGTTCACAGAGGATGACGTTCGGGTTGCCGCCCGCCAGCACATATTCAGCGCTCATCAGCCACTCCTCGATCGTCGCAGAAAGACCGCGCTTGAGCAGAATCGGCTTATCGATCTTGCCCAACGCTTTGAGCAGCCGGAAATTCTGCATGTTGCGCGCGCCAACCTGAATCACATCGACGTCGGCAAAGTCGTCGATCTGCGTTTCGCTCATAATCTCCGTGACAATCGGCAGACCCGTTTCCCTCTTCGCTTCCAGCAGAAGCTTGAGTCCTTCGTTCTCAAGCCCCTGGAAGGAATACGGCGATGTGCGCGGTTTAAACGCGCCGCCGCGCAGGCAGGTTGCGCCGCTCTTTTTCACATCTTCAGCGATGGAAACCAACTGCTCCCGGCTTTCCACCGAACAGGGCCCGGCGATCACGGCAAACGTACCTTCGCCAATCACCCTCCCGCTGACATTGACGTGCGTATCCTTGGGATGAAAACGACGGTTCGCCAGTTTATACGGTTCGGAAACGCGCCGCACATCTTCGACGATATCGCTTGCGCGCAGCCAGTCCTCATCCACGTGCGTCGTATCACCGACGAGGCCTAAAATCGTCTCCGTCGTGCCCTGGCTGTAATGAATATCCACGCCCTGCTGCTTGATTTGGGTCATCAGCGCTTCAACACGCGCCTTCTGTGCGCCGGGTTTCAAAATAACAATCATGGTGATTTCTCCTTTTTTGCTTTTCTTCTATTTGACAGTTTGTCACTTGATTTTTGATATAAAAGAAGCGGCCCTTTCGTTTCGTGAAAGGGCCGCGCTGCAATCGGTGGAACCGCTTTTATGAATTGCAATGCAAACAGCCCGTATTCTCGCAATAATACAGGCTAAAGTAGAACACGTTCGTTCTTGCAGCATTCATAAGGGTTTTTCCTCCCGCTTGCTTGGTGCTGACTCTATCTTAAATCAATTAAGACGATTTGTCAACCCCATATTTCATTTTTTTGCAAATCAAGCATCTCTTGATTCTCTGCCATGTTGAGCGCCTTCTTATCTGGTCGATTCAAAGCTGAGTCGGGGCACAAGATATTGGGTCATCATAAAGCCGATCTCTCCGTCAATCAGCACATGGCACCATTCTCCCGCTATGCCCAGCACTTGAACCTGCGTTCCGTTCGGATACAGCGCCACCGCGCTAACGCGGGTCGAAGCCTGCCTTCGCAGATTGGCGCCCTGCCCATTGGGATTTTGAATCGTCACCTTGGGCAGCAGTTCGGTTTGCTGGTCTTTGGGCGCGTTAAAATCGAGGAACTGATTTTTCATATATCCTTCAAGATTGCCGATTCGAACCCGGCTCCATCCGTCGTTCCCTTTTTGAACGATTGCGACCGTGCATCCATTGTAATATTTGCCGAGCGACGCGCTGTTCGCCGTTTTTTCCGCGCGCAGATTCAGTCGATCCGTCGAAATCGGATTATGAACCTGCGCAGTCGCATAGCCGTCGTAGTAATTGCCCGTCCGCTGATCCAGCACCGAGCCGTCAGCCGGTACAAACCCGGTATATTCCCGAATCTGAACGTGCCACCATTTCGACGTAAAGCCCAGAAGCGTCACCGTTTCGCCATAGCCATGCATTTCATACGCTCCGTTTACATCGCGGGTTTGATAAAGCTCCCACGCGCTGCTTGCGGAGGTATATGTCGGCATTGCGACCGCAACCGCCTGCGTGTTGTCATATTGCAGATATGCCTTCATCATATACCCTTCGGCAACTCCGCGATTGCCGATTCGAACGCGAACCCATCCGTTGTTCAGCTCTTCAAGAATTTGAACCCAAACGCCGTTGTAATACTTGCCCAGCGATTCCGCTTCCTTGTTCGGCGCAGCGCGCAGATTCAGCCGGTCTGCGGCGTCAGGATTATGCACGACCGCATAGGCGTTGCCGCCATCCGCCCAAGCCGTACAACAAGTGAACATCAGTCTCATCAAAAGCAGTCCGAGAATTCCGATGCGTTTCATAGATTCATCCGCCTTTCCTCACAAAATGTGCAATGTCGCACACCCGACACAGCATCATCGTCTATCAAAAAACGCATGTCCCTTCCATTTTCTTCCCAGAAAATCAAAAAAGCCCCCTCTTTCGAGGGAACTGCGGCTTGTTGACATAAAGATCCATTGACCAAAATCGCAAAATCAAGAAATTCAGCTATTCTTTCATTTGCGGAAAAGGCAATTCTCCCCCTTCGGGGGGAGAATCGCTTTATTCAGTCCAAAGTCCCTCTTTCAAGGGAGCTGACGCGCTTTCGCGCGCGTATGAACATCAGCGCTTCTTGGTCAGCGGCGTGAGATGCCAGATGAGGTCGTTATACTCACGGATGGTGCGGTCAGAGGAGAAAACACCGCTCTTAGCGACGTTGATGATCTCCTTGCGCGTCCACGCCTTCTGGTCGAGGTAATCCGCGCCCAGACGGCTCTGCGCCTGCTGATAAGAGCCGAAGTCCTTGAGCACCAGATACGGGTCGGCCATGCCGCCGTTGTCGCTGAACACCAGCGCGCGATACAGACCCTCGAACATCTTCGGGTTTTCCGGCGTCAGGCTGCCGTCAAACATCATGTTCAGCGCGCGGCGCAGCTCGGCGTTCGTCTCGTAGATATCCAAAGAGCGATACGTGCCCGCGGCATAGAGCGCCTCCACCTCGTTGGAACGCATGCCGAAGATATAGCAGTTGTCGCGGCCAACCAGATCGGCGATTTCCACGTTCGCGCCGTCCAGCGTGCCGATGGTCACGGCGCCGTTCATCATGAACTTCATGTTTCCCGTGCCGCTGGCTTCCTTGGAAGCGGTGGAGAGCTGTTCGCTGACCTCGCTGGCCGGCATCAGCATTTCGGCGGTGGAAACGTTGTAATTCTGGAGGAACGCAATCTTAATCATCTTGCTGGCGCGCTCATGCGAAGCCACCTTCGCGGCCAGCACGTTGATGAAGTGGATGATCTCCTTCGCGCGGCGGTAACCCGGCGCGGCCTTCGCGCCGAAGATAAAGGTGCGCGGCGCCATCGTGTAGTTCGGATCATCGCAAATGCGGTTGTAGAGCACGAGGATGTGCAGCGCGTTGAGCAGCTGGCGCTTGTACTCATGCAGACGCTTGACCTGCACGTCGAACATCATCGTCGGATCCAGCTCGATGCCCTGATGGCGGTAAATCCAGCGGCTGAAGCGCTCCTTGTTTTCCTTCTTGACTGCGGCAAACTTTTCGACAAAGGCTGCGTCGTCCGCAAACGGCAGCAGCTTTTCCAGCTCGTTAAGGTCTTTGCGCCAGCCCTGGCCGATGGTTTCATCCATCAGCTCGGAGAGCGCCGGGTTGGCCAGCATCAGCCAGCGGCGCGGCGTGATACCATTGGTGATCGCGTAGAACTTCTCCGGCATGATGGAGTAGTAATCCGCAAACGTCGTGTGCTTGAGGATATCGCCGTGCAGCTGGGAAACGCCGTTGACCGCGTGGGAATACGCCACGCACATGTTCGCCATGTGCGCCTGATCGTAAGCCAGAATCGCCATGTGGCCGATGCGGTCCCACTGACCGGGGAACGCGTCGAAGAGCTTCTGGCACAGGCGGCGGTTCAGCTCCTGCATGATGGAGTAAATGCGCGGCAGCGTCTCTCGCATCATGTTCTCCGGCCACTTTTCCAGCGCCTCAGCCATGATGGTGTGGTTGGTATACGCCACAGTCGCCTGGGTAATGCGCTCAGCCTCTTCCCACGGCAGCCGCTCTTCATCCACAAGAATGCGCATCAGCTCCGGAATGACCATCGCCGGGTGCGTGTCGTTGATGTGGAAAGCGACCTTCTCCGGCAGCTGGCTCATGTCCGTGCCGTAAACGCGCTTAAAGTCCTTGATGGCGTACTGCAGCGTCGCGCTGACGAGGAAATATTCCTGCATCAGGCGGAGCTTTTTGCCGTTGTAGGTGTTGTCTTCCGGATAGAGCACTTTGGAAATCTGCGCCGCGATGGAATTGCTGTCCTCCGTGGAGCCGTTGTAATCGCCGGCGGAGAACTTCTCCAGGTTGAAGTTCTGCGGCAGAACGGCGCTCCACGTGCGCAGGCGATCCACCACGTCGCTGCCGTAGCCCAGAATCGGCAGGTCATACGGCACGGCGATCACGTTTTCGGTGTTCTTGAGGGTGACGTAATTTGTGCCGCCCACCCAGTTTTCCACCATCTGGCCGCCGAAACAGACCTCCACCGCGTCGCGCTGGGTCGGAATCTCCCATGCGTTGCCGTAGGTCAGCCACTCGTCCGGCACTTCGACCTGCTGGCCGTCCACAATGCGCTGACGGAACAGGCCGTATTCATAGCGGATGGTGCAGCCCATCGCCGGCAGATTGAGCGTCGCCAGCGAATCGAGGAAGCACGCGGCCAGGCGGCCCAGACCGCCGTTGCCCAGCGCCGGTTCCGGCTCCTCGTGAAGCACGCCGCGCAGGGTCAGCCCCAGCTCTTCAAACGCCTGCTCATATTCCTTCGTGGAGCAGAGGTTGAGCAGGTTGTTGTGCAGCCAGCGGCCCGTCAAAAACTCGATGGAAAGGTAATACAGCCGCTTGGCCTTTTCGGCGCGGCGGGCTTCCTTCTCAAAGCGCCACTTGAGCATGATCTGGTCGCGCACGGTGCTCGCCACGGCGGCGTAAACCTGCTTGGGGGTCGCATCCTCAATGGTGCAGCCATAGTAACGCAGCAGCTTGTTGAGAATAGACTCCTTGATGGTATCCTTGTTATATTCGGTTTGCAGAGGCATAAATTCAAAACCCTCCCCAATATGATCGATGGCGGCTCTCCCGCCGATTTTCACGACAGACAGCCTGATTTTGACAGGCACCGTTCGTCATTATACCATAGATTTCCTTACGTGGCAAGGAATTTGCAAACCACGCGTTTTCCCCGCCGCCTTTAGCCTTCCCCCTCTTCGCTTTCATATCCGTTTCGGGTTTTTCCTCTTCCTCTCCACAGCCGAACAAACATGATCAAATTCCGCGCCCATTCTTTGTTTCTCCGTTCTTTTCCGCCTGATGTGGCACGTTAAATTCCGTCTATTTCTGCTCAATTCCGCAAGTTTTGCGCTTTATTGGTCAGACGACTTGATTTGCGCCCCGTCATCGTGTTATAATATCCATAGAAACTGAGATAGTGTGCGGTTTTTCCCGCCGCGCACGCTCAAATAACATTCAGGAGTGATTACAATGGCTCGTATTGTTACTCTCGGTGAAATCATGCTTCGTCTGAAGAGCCCCGCGCTGGAGCGCTTCTTCCAGAGCCCGTCCCTTGAGGCCACCTTTGGCGGCGGCGAGGCGAACGTGGCCGTTTCTCTGGCCAACTACGGCATGGACGCGGCTTTCGTGACCGCGCTGCCGAACAACGCCATCGGCGAGGCCTGCCTGCGCGACGTGCGCAGCTTCGGCGTGGACGTCTCCAACATCAAGATGATGGATGGCCGCATGGGCATCTACTTCCTGGAGACCGGTTCCAACCAGCGTCCGTCCAAGGTCGTCTATGACCGTGCGGATTCCTGCATCGCCAAGGCTCCGGTCGATACCTTCGATTGGAAGAAGATCTTCGACGGCGCGACCTGGTTCCACATCACCGGCATCACCCCGGCCATCTCCCAGTCCGCTGCGGATCTCTCTCTGGCTGCTGTCAAGGCTGCTAAGGAGATGGGCGTGACCGTGTCCTGCGACCTCAACTACCGCAAGAACCTGTGGAAGTACGGCAAGGAAGCCAAGGAAGTGATGAGCGAGCTGACCAAGTACGTCGATGTCGCCATCGCCAACGAGGAAGACTTCCAGAAGTCCCTGGGCATCAGCGCCAAGAGCGACGTGGAGAGCGGCGAGCTGGATCGCGACGTCTACAAGCAGATCGCCCAGACCGCGATGGATCTCTATCCGAACCTCAAGAAGGTTGCCATCACCCTGCGCGAGTCCAAGAGCGCGGACACCAACTACTGGGCTGCCTGCATCTACGACGGCAAGGAATTCTATGTCTCCCGTAAGTATGCCATCACCGATATCGTTGACCGCGTCGGCGGCGGCGACTCCTTCGGCGGCGGCCTGATCTACGGCCTGAACACCTATGCCACCCAGGCTGAGGCTCTTGAGTTCGCCGTGGCTGCTTCCTGCCTGAAGCACACCATCTCCGGCGACTTCAACCGCGTGACCGTCAAGGAAGTCGAAAGCCTGATGAAGGGCTCCGGCTCCGGCCGCGTCGAGCGCTAAGCGGCCTAAAGCCGCCTGTGCCTCCGCCGCAGTTCGCACAAAATCGAAGGATTAGTGCACGCGGCCAAGCTTTGCGGCTCAAGCATGATAAAACCAAGGCGTTGAACGGAAAATCCGTTCAACGCCTTTTATTATCGTTTCAACGTCCTCAAATACGCCTTCTGTTCCGTCGAAATCCGGTAACTCTCCCTCGCCTTCTGAATCGTCTTGTTATGCGTCCACGGTTCAAGCCGGTTGGTTTCCAGATACGCGACTGCCGCGTCCCACTGCTTGGCCAGCGCCGTGGCAAAAAACCACGCGGCCATCATCTTCGCGTAGTAATCCTCCAGCCGCACATCTGCCGCCAGATCGAGGTACTCCGGCTTGAAATCAGCATCCAGAAAATGCGTCATCAGCATCTCAAGCCCGAATCGGCAGGTGTATACGTGTTCCGCCTTGACCCATTTTCGGATTTTCTCCATCAGTTCGGGCTTATGTTTTGCAAAAACCTTCGGCGACAGGCAGTCGCACACCGCCCAGTTGTCCACGTATGGCAGAAACGCCTCCACCGCTTCCATACATGCGCCATAGTCCTTCATCCGCGAAAGCAGCACGCTGTGCAGCATGTTTTCGTCGTAATACGCATGCGGCAGTTCGGTCAGAAACGCCTGCGTTTCCGCTTCTCCGGCGATTTCCTTCGCCAGCTTGCGTATCATCGGCATGCGCACGCCGACGACCGTCTCTTTCGGGATATTCGGAATCAGCGCGCTTTGAAATCGTGCAAAATCCTCGTCTTTCAGCGCAAAGAGCCTTTCCTGAACGCTCATCCCCATCTTTATCCCCGCTTGTGCGCCTCAATCGCTTTCAGATAGCAGGCTTCCACCTTTTCGGCAAAGCCCTCCGTGCTGAATGGCGCGGCATACTGCGCTGCGGTTTTGGCAATCCGCTTTCCTTCCTCGCCGAACGCGCGGATCAGTGCGGCCAGCAGCGACTCGTCGCTGTCCCCGGCAAGAATGCCGCTCACGCCGTCCTCGACCACGCCGTCCAGACAGGGGTCGTTCACCGCGCAGACGCACAGGCCGGAGGCCATCGCCTCCACATATGTGAGTCCCTGCGTCTCCGAGTGCGACGCGCTGCAAAACACGTCGCCCATCGCGTAATAGCGGTCGATTTTCTCCCACGGTTTCGGCCCGGTCAGCGTCACCGCGCGGGAAACACCCAGTTCTTCCGCCATGCGCCCCAAATCCTCGCGCATCGGGCCTTCGCCGACAATGGCGAAATGCACGTCCGGGCAGGCGTTCAGCAGCTTGGGAAACACGCGCATCACCTGTTCCAGGTTCTTTTCCTTGGCAATGCGGCCGATATTCAGCAGCAGCGGCGCGCGCTCCGGCAGGCCGCATTCGCGGCGGGTGGCCAGCCGTTCCGCCTCATCGTGTCTGGCCGGGTCAAAGCGGGCGATATCCATGCCGCTGGGGATGATGTCAATCGGCGCTTCCACGCCGTATTTGCGCAGCAGGTCGAGCGTCTTGCCCGTCGGGGTGATTACGCGGTCAAAACGGTTGCACCACCACTGGGAATATTTTCGGGTGATCTTGCGCGCCGTCTCGTCCGCCACACCGTGGGTGATGTAGTAGGTATAATCCTCCCAAACGGTGTGATAGGTGTGCACCTGCGCGCAGCCCAGACTGCCCGCGACGTGATGGCCAAACATGCCCATCACAAACTCGCTGTTGGTATGCACTACGTCAAAGTCGATCTTCTCCGCCTCCCACGAGGTCAGCGGCGTAGGAAACGCGAAATTGCGGTCTTTGAGCACCAGCAGCGGTGCGCTCGCCAGATAGTGCACGTTTTCATGCTGATTTTCTTCCCATCCCTTGCATTTGGGCGCGTAAACGTGCACATCGTGCCCGCGCCGCGTCAGCTCCCGCTGCAAATTCAGGCAGCTGGTCGCCACGCCGTTGATTTCCGGATAAAACGTATCGGTAAACAGGCCGATTTTCATGTGCTTTCTCCTTTGTTTCCGGGCGTTCCCGGTAATCAAGCGTTATTCACCTGATTATAACACATTTACCGCCTGCGAGCCATTCCTTTTTTCATCCGCGCAAAAGATGAAATTTAGCTTCATTCACTTGCAAAAACACGGTATTTGTGTTAGCATCATAGCGTAGAAATGGGCGATGGCGTCTATACCGGGTGCAACGGCGTATCCGGCCATCCCCCCGTTGGATAAGATAGGAAATCACAGGGGGCTGTCGGTTCATGCCGCAGCCCCTTTGAAGGGCTTTACGCCCGAAAAGGAGAGGGTCATTTTGCTCAAGACATTGACGACGGTCGCCAGCGTCGCCCTGCCCATCGAAGAGCGATGGAGCATCAAACGCTGCCGATACGCCCCTGACGGCGAATCTGTCGGCCGCGTCTGCATCGCCACCGGCACGCACGGCGATGAAATGATGGGCCAGCTCATCGTCTATCTGGTGCAGCAGCGCATTGCCGCCCATCCGGACGCGCTGCGCGGCACGGTGGATTTTTATCCCATGCTCAACCCTCTGGGGCTGGATATCGGCGAGCGCATGGTGCCCTCCGGCACACGGCTGGATATGAACCGCGCTTTCCCAGGCTCGCCGGACGGCACGCCGCTGGAATACATGTGCTATCAGGTCATTCAGGATATGCGCGGCGCGGATTTCGTGCTGGATCTCCACGCCAGCGCGCGCAACAAGAGCGAGCTTTACGAAGTGCGCGTCAGCGCGAAAGAGGCGGATCGCCTTCTGCCCCGCGTGCGCGCGCTCTGCCCGCAGCTCATCTGGGTCTATCCGGATAAGGGTTCCTTCTCCGCCTCCCTGACAGGCGCGCTGGCCGCGGAGGGCGTGGACGCGGTCATTCTGGAGGCCGACGAACGCCGCCGCCTGCCGCAGGAAATCGCCGCCGCCGTGGTGGACGGCATCTTCTGCAAGCTGAAAGAAATGGGCATTTGGACGGGCGACGCCATCGACGCGCCGGCTGCGTCCGCAGACATCCCTACCGTATACACGCGCGAGGACGTCTGCCGCGTGGCCTGCGAGTTCCCCGGCGTGTATGTGCCGGAGGACCGCATCGGCACGCGCGTGGAAGAGGGACAGGTGCTCGGCACGGTTATCGACGCGCTGGAAGGCGCGGCGCGCGAAACAGTCAAAGCCCCGTGCGCCGGGCTGGTGTTCAGCCAGCGCAGCTATTCTTCCGTATATCCCGGCACGCTGATCGCCAGGATCAGAAAGGAGCGGGCATGAAAAAGGATATTCTGTTCACCCTCCCGTCGTATTTCCGGGATGATATGAACATCATGGCCTATCGCTTCGGCAAGGGCGAAAAGACCTGCGCCGTCGTCGGCGCGCTGCGCGGCGACGAAGTGCAGCAGCTCTATGTCTGCGCGCGTCTCGTTTCCTTCCTCCGCGAGGTGGAAAAGGAAGACGGCGTACAGCCGGGCAAGAGCGTAATGATCGTGCCGACCGTCATCGGCGCGTCAATGAACGAGGGTTCCCGCCTCTGGGAACCGGAAAACATGGACATCAACCGCCGCTTCCCCGGCGACGTCACCGGCTCGACCACCGAGCGCATCGCGGGCGCGCTGCTCGACCGCCTCAAAAATTATCGTTACGGCGTGCAGCTCACCAGCTTCTATCAGCCCGGCTCGTTCGTGCCGCATGTGCGCATGATGGATACCGGGCGGCAGAACCCTGATCTGGGCTGCGAATTCGGCCTGCCGTATGTCTATGTCCGCACCCCGCGCAGCTACGACCAGACGACCCTCAACTACAACTGGCAGCTCTGCGGCACGCAGGCATATTCCCTCTACGCGGGCAAAACGCGCGAAATTGACGAAGCGGCGGCGGATCAAACGCTGCGCGCCATCGTCCGTTTTCTCAACAGCCGCGGGGTCATCCGCAGTGAAACCGCTCCCGGCCATCCGTCAACCATCATCACCAACGCGGATATGATTTCCGTCTCTGCAACGAGCGCGGGCCTTCTGCGCCGCATCAAATTCGCGGGCGCGCATGTCCGCCGCGGCGAACAGCTGGCCTTCATCATCAACCCGTGCGACGGTTCTGTGCGCGAGGTGCTCAAAGCGCCGGTCACGGGCATGCTCTTCTTCATGCAGGACGGCCCGTTCATCACCGAGCACAGCCCGGTTTTCCAGGTGCTCGCGGGGGCGTAAGGCCATGACAAAAGCGCCTCCCGGCTTCACCCGCACGCTGCTTTCCATCGCCGTGCCGGTGACGCTGCAAAATCTGCTGGCCTCTTCCTTCACGCTGATCGATACCATGATGATCGGCAAACTGGGCGACACGCCGCTGGCCGCCGTGGGCATGGCAGGGAAATGGACGTGGTTTCTGACCATCGTCTTTTTCGGCTTTTCCAGCGGCGCTTCCGTGTTCATTTCCCAGTTTTACGGCGCGGGCGACGACGCGGGCATGCGCCGCACCTACGGCCTGATGACCGTCGGCACGCAGGCGGCCGCCCTGCTGTTCATGCTCGCGGCGCTTCTCTTTCCGGATGGCATTGTCCGCCTGTTTTCCTCAGATGAGCAGGCCATCGCGCTGGGCGCTTCCTATCTGCGCATCATCGCGCTCAGCTATCCGTTTCTGGCGCTCACGCGCGGCGGCGGCACGCTGCTGCAAAGCACCGGCGACGTGATGATCCCGTTCGTCGGCTCGCTGATTTCCGTCGCTGTAAATATCACGCTCAATGCGCTTCTGATTTTCGGCCTGTGCGGCTTTCCGGCGCTGGGCGTTCAGGGCGCGGCCATTGCTTCGCTGACCTCCTCCATCGTCGGTGCGCTGGTGATTTACGGCGCAGGCATCGCAAAAAAGACGCTGCTTCGCACAGGGCCAAGCGGCCTTGCCGGCATTACGGGCGGTTTTATCCGCAGCTTTGCGCAGGTCAGCATGCCTGCCATGCTCAACGAGAGCATGTGGGCGCTGGGCAACCTGCTGTACAGCTCTATCTTCGGCCACATAGGCACGGGCGCGTATGCGTCGATCACCGTCGTCAAATCCATCGAGGAACTGACGAGCGTTGCGGTGATGGGGCTTTGCTCCTCCTGCGCGGTGATGATCGGCAGCGCCATCGGGCGCGGCGACGTTCCCCTGTGCAAGCTCTGTGCCCGGCGTCACATGCAGCTGACAGTCGGCCTTTCCGTGCTCATCGGCGTGAGCATGCTGGCGCTCCGTCAGCCGCTGCTTTCGCTCTTCGGCGTTTCGCAGGCCGTGCGTGAGGACGCGCTGGCCGTGCTGGCCATCTGCGCGCTGGAAATGGTGCTGCACAACGTGCCCGCCATTCTGGTGATGGGCATCTTCCGCGCGGGCGGCGATACGCGCTACGGGTTAATCATCGACTGCATCACCATGTATCTGATCGGCCTTCCGCTGACGATGCTGACCGGGCTTTATCTGCATTGGAGCGTGCCGATGACCTATCTGGTGATGTATCTGTCGGAGGACATCGTCAAATGCGCGGCGTATCTCCTTCACTACCGTTCCGGTAAGTGGATTCGGCCGGTCATCTAATCGCCTCTCAGGCGCTTCGCGTCGGCTCTCCTTAAAGGGAGCGCTATACAGGCAGTTTCAATCACCAGCCCTGTTCTGCCTTTTCCAAGCAGTGGAAGGGTAAACCTTGAGGATAAACGTCATGAACAACACAAACACTACCCCGCCCCTTTCCTCTTTTGAAGAAAAATCCGCCCCCAAGCGCGGCGCAATCCGCGAGTTTGCCGCGTTCTACAAGCCGCACATGGGCATGTTTCTGCTGGATATGTTCTGCGCGCTGATTATCGCGCTGGTGGATATCCTCTTCCCCGTGGTCACGCGCAAAGTACTCTACGATTACATCCCCAATCAGGCGATGCGCACCTTCCTCATCGCGATGGGCGCAATGTTGATTGCGTTCTTCGTCCGCACGGCGGCGCAGTGGGTCGTCACCTATCTGGGGCACCTGACCGGCGTACACATCGAAGCGGACATGCGCGCGGCTATTTTCGCGCACATGCAGAAACTCGGTTTCAGCTTCTACGACAAAAACCGCACGGGCTTGCTGATGTCCCGCGTGACGACAGATTTGTTTGATATCACCGAGCTGGCGCACCACGGTCCGGAAGACTTGTTCATCTCCCTTGTGACGCTGACCGGCTCGTTCCTCGTCCTCTGGCGCATTCAGAAAAAGCTGGCGCTCGTGCTGATGATCGCCGTGCCCGTGATCGTCGTCTTTGTGGCGATGCGTCGGCGCAGCATGATGAAAGTCTCCCGCGACGTAAAGCGCCGCACGGCGGGCATCAACGCCGAGATCGAAAGCTCCATCTCCGGCATCCGCGTCGCCAAGGCTTTTGGCAACGAAGATGAAGAAATCGACAAATTCACCCACTGCACCAACCAATATGTCTCCGCCAAGCAGGGCTACTACAAAGTGATGGCGGGCTTCTTCTCCGGCACGGAACTGATGATGAACCTGATGAGCCTGTCCGTCATCTTTGTCGGCAGCTACCTGATTATGAAAGAACAGATGGATGTCGCCACGCTTGTGACCTTCAACATGTATGTCGCCAGCGTGCAGAGCCCCATCCGCAAGCTGACTCAGTTCACCGAGCAGTTCACCCAGGGCATGGCGGGCTTCCAGCGTTTCCGCGCCATCATGCATGAAGATCCGGATATCGTCGATGCGCCGGACGCGGTCGGCCTTGACCGTGTGGACGGCGACATCGAATTCCACGACGTTTCCTTCTCCTACGACGAAGGCAAGGGCGACGTGCTCTCCCATGTCAATCTGCATATCAGGCCCGGCGAAATGCTGGCGCTCGTCGGCCAGAGCGGCGGCGGCAAATCGACGCTCTGCCAGCTGATTCCGCGCTTCTACGAGATTTCCTCCGGCTCGATCACGCTCGACGGGCAGGATATCCGCCGCATCAAACTGGCCGATCTCCGCGGCAGCATCGGCATTGTCCAGCAGGATGTTTTCCTCTTCGCGGGTACGATTCTGGATAATATCCGCTATGGCCGCCCGACCGCCACGATGGAAGAAGTCATCGAGGCCGCCAAGCTGGCCGAAATCCACGATGATATCATGGCCATGCCGGACGGTTACGACACCATCGTCGGCGAGCGCGGCATCATGCTCTCCGGCGGCCAGAAGCAGCGTGTCTCCATCGCCCGTATTTTCCTGAAAAACCCGCGCATCCTCATTCTGGATGAAGCCACCAGCGCGCTGGATACCGCCACCGAGCGCAAGATTCAAGCCGCGTTTGACCGCCTTGCCAGGGGCCGCACCACGCTGGTCATTGCCCACCGCCTGTCCACCATCCGCAACGCGGATGAAATCGTCGTCATCGGCGAACACGGCATTCTGGAGCGCGGCACGCACGCCCAACTCGTCGCGCAGGGCGGCGTTTACGCCGAGCTGGCCGCGGGCGCAAGATTGAGCGGGGAAACAGAGTAAACCTTTTCTTCGTTTTTCACCCATAACTTCCATTTTTCCCGCCGTTCGCTTTACGAACGGCGTTTTTCGCTGTATACTTGTTTTTGCTGTTTTTACACTTCATTCCTGCATATCGGAGGCACATTTCATGTCCATTTCTCACATGGGCGAGGGCGCCCGCAGCCATACGCCCGCGCTGGCGCGCGGCATGCGCGACGGCATTCCGGTCGGGCTGGGTTATCTGGCCGTCGCCTTCTCGCTGGGCATTGCGGCGCGCAACGCCGGGTTAAACGCTTTTCAGGGGTTTCTGGTCAGTCTGCTGAACAATGCGTCCGCGGGCGAATATGCCGGATTCACCACCATCGCGGCGGACGCCACCTATCTGGAAATCGCCATCGTGACGCTCATCGCCAACGCGCGCTATCTGCTGATGAGCTGCTCGCTCAGCCAGAAGTTTGCGCCCGGCACGCCGATGCGCCACCGCCTGCTGGTCGGCTACGACGTGACCGACGAGCTTTTCGGCCTTGCGATTTCGTACGACGGATGGCTCGATCCGTATTACATGTACGGCGCGATTCTCGTCGCCGCGCCGAGCTGGGCCGTCGGCACAGCGCTGGGCGTTATGGTCGGCAACCTGCTCCCCGCGCGCGTGGTCAGCGCGCTGAGCGTTGCGCTCTACGGCATGTTCCTCGCCATCATCATCCCGCCGGCGCGCAAGAATAAAGTGGTCGCCGTTCTGGTGCTACTCTCTTTCGCACTCAGTCTGGCGTGCGGCTATCTGCCGTTTGTCTCCACGCTGTCTTCCGGCACGCGGACGATCATCCTGACCGTCGTGCTCTCCGCAGGCGCGGCGCTGCTTTTCCCTGTAAAAGACGAAGTTAAGGAGGAGGACGCGGCATGACGCACAACATCTATATCTATATCGCCATCATGGCGGGCGTGAGTTTTCTCATCCGCACCCTGCCGCTGACGCTCATCCGCAAGCCGATTACAAACCGCTTTCTGCGCTCGTTTCTGTTTTATGTGCCCTATGTCACGCTTGCGGTGATGACCTTTCCCGCCATTGTGCAGGCCACGCAGTCGCCCATTGCGGGCGCGCTGGCGCTCGTGCTGGGCATGGCGCTCGCCTTCAACGGCGCAAGCCTGTTCACCGTAGCGGCCTCCTGCTGCGCCGTCGTGCTGATTGCGGAGTGGATTCTGCTGTAACCGTCTCATTTGGAAACGGCCGTCCTTCCTTCGGGAACGGACGGCTTTTGATATTGAACCCCCCGTTTCATCGTGCTATAATGGGTGTATCCAATTGGGCGGCGCACGAAACAGGCCGCTTCAACAAACGAAAGGAAGGCTTTTTTATGCTCAAAGGTGTTTCCCCGATTATCAGCCCTGAACTGCTCAAAATCATTGCCGAGATGGGGCATGGCGACGAGCTTGTGCTCTCCGACGCGAATTTCCCCGGCACGTCCATCGGTCAGAAGTGCGTGCGCTGCGACGGCCACGGCTGCGCCGAGGTCATGAAAGCGCTACTGACGCTGTTCCCGCTGGATGACTTTGTGGAGGCCCCGCTGGCCGTCATGCAGGTGCCGGCGGGCATGTTCCCCGGCGACAAAGCGCCCATCTGGGAGGCGTTCCGCGCGGCGGCGGATACCGATCTGCCCACCGCCAAGTTCGATATGATGGATCACGACGCGTTCATGGAGCGCGCCAGAAAGGCGTTCGCCGTCGTGCAAACGGGCGAAACCGCGCTTTACGGCAACATCATCATTCGCAAGGGCGTCGTGCGCGCGTAAGCCATGCGATTTGTTCAGCTCATTTTCAGCCCGACGGGCGGCGTGAAACGCGCGGCAGGGCTGCTCTCCGCCCCGATGGCCGAGCAGCCCGACATCATCGATCTGTCTCTGCCGCTGAACGGCACGCCGCGCTTTTCGCCGGAGGATGTCTGCCTGATTGCCGTCCCCTGCTTTGGCGGCCGCGCACCGGAAATCGCCCTTGAGCGCCTTGCGCAGACGCAGGGCGGCGGCGCGCGCGCCATCCTGCTGAGCGTCTATGGCAACCGAAGCGACGAAGATACGCTCTTCGAGCTGAAAGGCGCGGCTATGCGGGCGGGTTATGTGCCGATGGCAGCGGTTCGCGCCGTCGCTCAGCACAGCATCGTCCCCGCCATCGCCGCCGGACGGCCGGATGAGGAAGACGCGCGCAGACTGGCGCAGTTCGGCCGCGTCATTCGCGACAGGCTGACAGAGCCGAACGCGCCGCCCCTCTCGCTGGCGAAAAAAGAGCTGCTTCGCCCCTTCGGCGGCCTGCCCGTGCATCCGCGCGCAGGCAAAGCCTGCACGGGCTGCGGCAAATGCGCTTCGCTCTGCCCCGTCGGCGCGATTCCAAGCCGCGATCCCTCGCAGACCCTTGAAACCCTGTGCATCACCTGCATGCGCTGCGTCGCCGTCTGCCCCGTACACGCGCGGCGGCTCAGCCCGCTGGTCGTAAAGCTGGCCGGACGCAAACTCAAAAAGAAATGCGCCCGGCGTCAGGAACCCGAACTGATTTTCTAACTCCTTCCGTCACGCCTGCGGCGTGCCAACCTTCGGCATTTGAAATGGTCTAAATCTGCCACAGGCAGAGACAATTTCAAATGTCCCTCTAAGAGTGAGGCTTTATCCTCACGCTATTGCAACTTATACCAAAAGGCCCCTCCTTGAGGGCGCACAGCTTGCCGCCCACAGTGTGGGAGGCAGACAGGCAAAATGCCGAAGGTCTGTCAGCGAAGCTGACTGAAGGCATTGGATAGCGCGATGTATAAATTTGTACCCTCTGCGCCTCTCTCCCACGGGAAGGAGACGCTTTTTCACTCACGACGAAAGGAAACCACGATGATGAAATTTGACGCAAGCAGGCTGAAAGATCCCTCCTTTTTCGCCGAAAACCGGGTTCACGCGCATGCCGATCACATCGCTTACGCAAACCTTGAGGAACTGAGCATCGGCGAAACAAGCCTGTGCCATTCCCTGAACGGCCTCTGGAAATTCCATCACGCGCTCAACGCCGCTCAGGTTATCCCCGGTTTTGAGGCGGCGGATTACGACAGCCGCGGCTGGGCGGATATCCGCGTTCCGGCTCACATTCAGATGGAGGGCTACGGCGCGCCGCAGTACGCCAACGTGCAGTATCCGTGGGACGGCTATCAGGATGTGGCCATCGGCGAAATTCCGACAGCATACAACCCCGTCGCCTGCTATATCAAGACGTTCTTCGTGCCGGAGCAGATGGCCGACAGGCGCGTCTTCGTCTCCTTTCAGGGCGCGGAAAGCTGTATCGCCGTATGGCTCAACGGGCATTACGTCGGTTTTGCGGGCGATTCCTTCACGCCCAGCGAGTTTGAGCTGACAGATTACCTGATCGAAGGCGAAAATAAACTGGCATGCCGCGTGGAGCGCTGGAGCGCGGGAAGCTGGCTGGAAGATCAGGACTTCATGCGCATGTCCGGCCTGTTCCGCGACGTGTATCTCTACGCTATCCCCAAGGCGCATATCGCCGATCTCCATCTCAAAACCCTTTTGGATGACAGCTATACCGACGCCGTGCTCGATCTGTCCGTTCAAATGGCACTGGATCCATCCGTGGGCGCGTGCAGCGTTTCGTTTGAACTGACCGACGGCAGAAGGCTCGTCGCTTCCGCAGCGTGCAAAGCCGAAGCGTCGCTCCACGTGCAGCTCCCGGTCAAAGCGCCAAAGCTTTGGAGCAGTGAGTCGCCGTATCTCTATGACCTGCTGCTGACCGTGCGCGACGCGGACGGCCGTGTGCTCGAAGCCGTTCCCCAGCGCGTCGGCTTCCGCCGGTTTGAAATGAAAGACGGCATGATGCACCTCAATGGCAAACGCATCGTGTTCAAGGGTGTGAACCGCCACGATTTCTGCACCGACAGCGGCCGTGTCGTGCCCGTGGAGACCCTGCGCCGCGACCTGCTGACGATGAAGCGCAACAACATCAACGCCGTGCGCACCTGCCATTATCCCAACTCCAGCGCGCTGTATGCCCTGTGCGACGAACTGGGCCTGTACGTCATCGACGAAACCAACATGGAAACGCACGGCACATGGGAAACCATCGAGCGCGGCAAGCGGGACATCGATTACGCCCTGCCCGGCAACCGCATGGAATGGGCGCCGATGATGCTCGACCGCGTCAATTCCATGTTCCAGCGCGACAAAAACCATGCCTGCATCCTCATCTGGAGCTGCGGCAACGAGTCCTTCGGCGGCGACGTCATCTATGAAATGAGCAGGCTTTTCCACCGGCTGGACGACACGCGCCTGGTTCACTACGAGGGCATTTTCCATGACCGCCGCCACAACGACACCAGCGACATGGAAAGCCAGATGTACACGCCCGTCGTCGGAATCCGGAAATACCTCGCCGAGCATCGCGAGCGCCCGTTCATCATGTGCGAATATACCCATGCCATGGGCAATTCCTGCGGCGCGATGAGCGATTACACCGAATATGCCTACGAAGAACCGCTCTATCAGGGCGGATTTGTGTGGGATTATATCGACCAGTCCATCCGCACCAAAGACCGTTACGGCAATGAAACCTTTGCCTACGGCGGCGATTTCGGCGACCGCCCGTGCGACTATAACTTCTGCGGCAACGGCATCGTTTACGGCAACGGCGAAGAAAGCCCGAAGATGCAGGCCGTCAAATACAACTATCAAAACATCATTGCGGAGGTCGCGGATACAAGAGCCGTCATCGCCAACCGCGCCATGTTCACCAACACCGGCGCCTTTGACTGCGTGGCCATTCTGGCGCGCAACGGCGAAATCATCGCTTCCGCGCCGCTGGAAACCGACGTGCCGCCGATGGAAAGCCGCGAATATGCCCTGCCGTTTGCCCGGCAGACGCGCGGCGGCGAATATGCGGTGACGCTCTCCTTCCGCCTGAAGGCGGATACCCCGTGGGCGCAGCGCGGCTATGAAGTCGCGTTTGCGCAGGGCGTTTATGCCGTTCAGGAAGCGCCGAAACACGAGCGATACGCACCGCTGCGCGTCGTTCGCGGCGATTTCAACACAGGCGTGCACGGCGAGCATTTCAGCGTGCTCTTCGGCGATCTCAAGGGCGGCCTGACCAGCTACCGCTGGGGCGGCAGGGAGATGCTCAAATCCATTCCGCGCCCGAACTTCTGGCGCGCGCCCGTGGATAACGACTGCGGCAGCAACATGCCCCAGCGTTACGCCCAGTGGAAAATCGCCTCGATGTATGCCGCGACGAACGCCACACCGGAACTGGCCCGGCTAAACGCGCATCCCGTCGCGACAGAAAACGCGGACGGTTCGGTCTCCATCCGCTATATCTACGGCCTGTGCACCCAGCCGAACGGTCATGCGGCGCTGACCTACACCGTGCACCCGTGCGGACAGGTCGATGTGACGCTGGATTACAACCCCGTCGAAGGGCTGGGCGATATGCCGGAATTCGGCATGCTGCTCAAGATGGACGCGGACTACGATCAAATCCGCTATTACGGCTACGGCCCGAACGAAAACTATGTGGATCGCCGCGAAGGCGCGCGTCTGGGCATTTTCAAAACGACCGCGAAGGAGAACGTCTCCAGGTATCTTGTGCCGCAGGAATGCGGCAACCGCACGGGCGTGCGCTGGGCAGAGGTCACGGATCACCGCGGCCGCGGCCTGCGTTTTACGAGCGGCGCGATGGAGTTCTCCGCCCTGCCGTATACGCCGCACGAGCTGGAAAACGCCATGCACGACTACGAGCTTCCGCCGATTCATTACACCGTCATCCGCGCGAATTTGCAGCAGATGGGCGTAGGCGGCGACGACAGCTGGGGCGCAAGGACGCACGACGAGCATCTGATCGACGTGAAGAAGCCCCTGTCGTTTACGTTCAGCTTTAAGGGAATTTAAGCCGTTTCTTTTCGTCAGAGGTTTTCTAACCCGCATAACAATCAGCCCTGTTCCGCGCTTTGGGAACAGGGCTGATTGCTATTCATTTGTCCGGGTTATTCCGCCAAAATCCGCAAACTCCGAAGTCCTGTGCATGCGGATATTTTTGATGCAAATCCCCTCAATACTGGGTGTCCAGTATTGAGGGGACATATCTCGGTTCGTCCAACAGCGGCGTTTTGATTATCGCTCCATCCATTCCCAGAGCCTTTGCAGCTCTTCTTCGCTGGTGTATTGCAGCGTGATTTTCCCTTTTTCCGGCGTGCCCTCCAGCTTGACCTTCAGGCCCGTCGCGGTGCGCAGGCGCTCGGTCAATTCTTCATATTCAACCGGGAGCGGCAGCTTTTGGGGCTTTTCCTTTTTCTCGGTCTGGGCGTTTTTCGCGGCGGCCTCCAGCTGGCGCACAGACCAGCCGAACTGCATGGTTTTGGCGAACAGCGCGCCCTGCAATTCGCTGTCCTCGATGCCCGCCAGCACGCGCGCGTGTCCTGCGGAAAGCGCCCCGTCGATGACGGCAGCCTGAATCCGCGCGGGCAGGTTGAGCAGGCGCAGCAGGTTGGCGACAGCGCTGCGGCTGCGGCCCAATCGCTCGGCGACGGCCTCCTGCGTCAGCGCGCATTCGTTCATCAGGCGGCTGATGCCCTGCGCTTCTTCGATGGCGTTGAGGTCTTCGCGCTGAATGTTTTCGACCAGCGCGGCCTCCTGACGCTTGATATCATCCCACTCGCGCACGATGGCGGGAATCGTCGAAAGATTGGCCAATCTGGCGGCGCGCCAGCGGCGTTCGCCCGCGATGATGGTATAGCGCCCATTGTCCCTTGCGACGAGAATCGGAGAGATCACGCCGTTATGGCGGATGGACTCGGCCAGCGCGAGCAGCGCATCGTCGTCAAACTTTTTGCGCGGCTGATTACGGTTCGGGTCGATATCCCCGACGGGGATTTCCGCCACAGCGTCGGCAGGCACGGGCGCCGCGCTCTCGCTCACCTGATCGACGGACTCCACCACTTCTTCCACATCCGGCAGGATGGCGCTCAGGCCCCTGCCCAATCCCATTTTCTTCGCCATGACGGTTCTTGCCTTTCTGCTTCATTCGGGAAGGAATACGACCGGGTCTCTGCCCCGGACCCCGCCGGAAACCTGAGGTTTCCGGACTTCCCGTATACGATGGATCGCTATGCAATCCATCGGGAAGGAATCTATATTTTTACAATTATTCGCGTGCCAAAAACTCCTTGGCCAGCTGCTGGTAGCTCTGCGCGCCGAGGGATCGCGGATCATAGAGGCTGATCGGCAGGCCGTGGCTGGGCGCTTCACCCAAGCGCACGTTGCGCGGAATCACGGTCTGATAGACCTTATTTTTGAAAACCTTGCGCACTTCCTGCGCAACCTGCACGCCCAGATTGGTGCGCGCGTCGAGCATCGTCAGCACGACGCCCTCGATGGCGAGATGTCGGTTCATCTTCTGCACCTTCTGCACCGTGCCCATCAGCGCACTCACGCCTTCCAGCGCGAAATATTCGCACTGAATCGGAATCAGCACGCCGTCCGCCGCGCAGAGCGCGTTGAGCGTAATCATGCCCAGCGACGGCGGGCAGTCGATAAAGATATAGTCAAACCGATCCCGCACGCCTTCCAGCATGTCGGCCACGACGCGCTCGCGGTGTTCCATGTTCGCCAGCTCAATTTCCGCGCCCGCCAGCCGGATATCCGCCGGAAGCACCATCAGGCCCTTGACGGCCGTCTTGCACAGCGCCTGCTCGATCGGCGTTTCCCCGGCCATGACCTCGTACACCGTGGGGGTCTTCTCCTTCACGCGCACGCCCAGGCCGCTTGACGTGTTGCCCTGCGGGTCCGCGTCCACCACCAGCACGCGCTTGCCCTCGGCAGCCACGCAGGCGGACAGGTTGACGCTGGTGGTCGTCTTGCCGACGCCGCCCTTCTGGTTCGTGATTGCGATGATTTTAGCCATGATATCCCCCAAATTATTCCGTCTGCCCGTTCTCTTCGAGCATCTGCATAATCCACGCGCGCTCGTTTTCATCCATCGGGAAGCGCGAAACCAGTTCGCGCATCGCGGCATACGAGCCCGCGCGGGAAAGATCGTATAAGGCGTCCGTCAGCGTCGGGCTGACGTCCATGCGGCGATAGGCCAGCGCCAGCAGGCGGTCCGCCAGATCGCGCAGCATTTCGCCTGTCGCCAGGATGCTCCGCCCGTCGTCGAGCGTCACGCGCATCTTCCCTCCGGTCGCCTGAAACACCGTGTTGAACAGCGCGGAATCCACCTGCACCCAGAGCGCCGGCAGGCTATCGGGCGTTCGCAAAAACCGATATAAAATGCCGGAAACCGTGTATACCAAATCCGGACACGCGGCAAGCAGCGCGCTGCCCAGATTCGTTTTCAGCATGCCTTCAATCTGATCAAGCCTGCCGGGCATACGATTCCCTCCCCGTTGATCGGCGTCATTTGCATACCCATACCATCATATCCTGTATACTATTCTACACGCAAAGCGAAACTCCCGCAAGGGGCTTGCGGGAATTTTCATGGCCGAATTGCTTTTTCCCGTGCAAAACCTTCCCGTCGGTCAGTTTACATTTTTCGTTCGATAGCGTATACTAATCAATAGACACCAAGCGGCGCTGACGCCGCTTTCAAGGAGGAAACCGATGGTATCATCATCTGTTTGCGAGCATGTTCTCGCCCGCGCGCTGTCGCGCGGCGGCACGTTCGCCGAAATTTTTATTGAGGATTCCCGCAATTTTTCCATGTCGCTGCGCGACGGGCGCATCGAAAACGCGGCGCTTTCCCGCCCGTATGGCGCGGGCGTGCGCGTCTATGACGGGCTGCGCTCCATCTACGTCTATACCTGCGATGTGAGCGAAAGCGGCCTGCTTCGCGCGGCGGACCGCGCGGCGGCGGCCGTGACCGATACGCCCAAATCCGTGGGCGATATCAAGCTGGCCGAGCGCGCCAACGCGGATATTCATCCGGTCAAAACGCCGTTCCTCTCCGTGGAGGCTTCCCGCCGCGCGGAGATTCTGCGCAAGGCGGATAAGGCGGCCCGCGCCGTCTCTTCCAACATTGTGCAGGTTTCCGCCGGACTGCTCTCCCGCGAGCAGCACGTGCTCATCGCCAACAGCGAGGGGCTGTACACCGGCGACACGCGCGTGTATACCCGCCTGCTCTGTTCCGCCGTCGCCAGCGACGGAAAAGAAAACCAGACCGGCATGCGCAACCCCGGCGCGCTGATGGGCTTTGAGCTCTTTGACAGCCGCGTCGATCCCGAAAAGACCGGTCATGACGCAGCGCAATCTGCCGTCACCATGCTCACCGCGCCTTACTGTGCGGCGGGCGAAATGCCCGTTGTCATCGCGGGCGGCTTTGGCGGCGTGATTTTCCACGAAGCCTGCGGCCACGCGCTGGAAGCAACCAGCGTCGCGCCGGGTATGTCCGTTTTCGCGGGCAAGCTGGGCCAGCAAATCGCCGCGCCCTGCGTCACTGCCATCGACGACGGCACCATGCCCAACGAATGGGGCAGCGAGAACATCGACGACGAAGGCACGCCGACCACACGCCTGGTGCTGATTGAAAACGGCATTCTGCGCAACTACATGGTGGACAGGCTCAACGGCCGCAAGATGGGCATGGCCCCGACCGGCAGCGCCCGCCGCGAAAACTATACCTATGCGCCGACCAGCCGCATGCGCAACACCTTCATCGCCCCCGGCCATGACGACGAGGACGAGATGATCCGCACGATGGGCGACGGCCTGTACGCCGCGCAGATGGGCGGCGGCAGCGTCAATCCGGCGACGGGCGAATTCAACTTTGCCGTGCAGGAGGGCTACCTCGTGCGTGACGGCAAGATCGTCTCCCCGGTGCGCGGCGCGTCCCTCATCGGCAAGGGTGAACAGATTTTAATGCGCATTGACCGCGTCGGCCAGCACATGACGATGGGCCAGGGCATGTGCGGCTCGCTCAGCGGCAGCGTGCCGACCAACGTCGGCCAGCCGACCATCCGCGTCAGCAGCCTGACGGTCGGCGGAAAGTGAGGATGGAATCATGGAACTCAATACCTTTATCTCCCGCCTTTTTTCCGCCGCGGAAGCGGCCGGCATCGCCCCGGCGGAGGCCGCCTGCTCCCAGAGCGATTCATTCCGGGTGCGCGTCCGCCGCGGCGAACTGGAGGATTATCAGGTCAGCGAAAACGCGGGGCTGACCCTTCGCGGCCGCGTCAACGGCCGAATCGGCACAGCCAGCACGCAGGCGCTCACCGAAGAGAGCATTCCCCTGCTGATTCAGGGCGTGCTGGAAAGCGCCGCGCTGATTGAGACCGACGAGCAGGACGATATCCTGCCGCCAGATGACAGCTATGCCTCGGTCTGCAACGACTCTGAGGCCGTAACCGCCCTTACCGCCGAGCAGAAAATCGCGCTGGCGCGCGAAATCGACGAAAAACTGCGCAGCGACGATCCGCGCCTCACGCCGGATACCTGCGCCGTCGCCACAGGCGAGGAGACCTTCACCCTCAAGAACACGCTGGGGCTGGATCTCTCCCACCACAGCAACATGATCTACGCCATGGCCAACGTCGTCGCCCGCGACGGCGAGCATGCCGCCACGGATTACGAGACCCGCTGGGGTTACGGTCTGGATGCAATCGATGCCGAAACGCTGGCCGAAAGCTGCAAGCGCGAATCGCTGATGAAGCTGGAAGCCGGGCGCATGAAGAGCGGCGCGTATCCCGTCGTCATCAAAAACAGCGCAATGGGCGACCTGCTCGCCACGTTCTGCGGCGTGTTCTCCGCCGATAACGTGCAGAAAGGCCTTTCCCTTCTCGCCGGGCGCGAGGGCGAAACCATCGCCAGCGCATCTGTGACGCTGACGGATGATCCGCTGATGCCCATGGGGATGGCCAGCTGCCCGTTTGACCGCGAGGGCGCGGCCACCCATACCAAGCACATCCTTGAAAACGGCGTGCTCAAAACCCTGCTGCACAACCGTAAGACCGCCAAAAAGGCCGGCTGCAAGACGACCGGAAACGCGGCAGGCGCAGGCCGGGTCGCGCCGACAAACCTGTTCTTCAAGCCCGGCAGGCTGACGCAGGAAGAGCTGCTCGCCAACCTCGGTGACGGCCTGTTCCTGACCGAAGTCACCGGCCTGCATGCGGGCGCAAACCCTGTCAGCGGCGATTTCTCGCTGCTTTCCCGCGGCTATGAAATCAAGGGCGGCAAGATTGTCCGCGCCGTGGAAGAATTCACCGTGGCGGGCAACTTCTACCAGCTGCTCAAGGATATCACCGACGTGGGCAGCGATCTGCTGTTTGAAACCTCGCCCATCGGTTCGCCCTCCGTGCTGGTCAAGAGCCTGAGCGTGGCGGGCGCGTAACCTTTTTCAAAAAATCCGTTCTTTCCCTGAGCTGGGAAGGAACGGATTTTTTAAACGTCAAATTATCTCACACCGTAAGATAAATCATAGAAATTGACATTTGGAACCGTTTCGCGTATCATTGGGCGCTTTGCCGTTGCGCAGACCGCGCCGCGCTGATAGAATAACGCCATCAAAAGAAACCACGGCCCGCAAAACCGGGCGGAGCATGGTGCAAGGAGGAATACGCGATGCGAATCGTCAAGAAACCGGAAGAACGCAAGGCGGAAATGGTGGCCGCCGCGGCAAAGCTGTTTGCCCAGCAGGGCTTTGTGAGAACCTCCGTGTCGGAAATCGTTTCCGCCGTGGACGTTGCCAAAGGGCTGTTCTATTATTACTTCACCACCAAAGACGATATGGTGAAGGCCGTCGTCGAAGGGTATTGCAGCTATCTGGGCACGCTGGCCGGGCAGATTGCCGACGGCGAGGGCACGGCGCGCGAGAAATTCGCCAAGCTGATGCATCCCGAAGTCTGGCATGAATGCTTCACCGCCCCGCTGACCGCGGATCTCTGCCTGCCGCAGCACGCCGCGCTGTATGCCGACATGTGCGATCGCGTATATACGCATATGGGACCGGCGCTGGAAAAGATGACCGCACAGGCCCTGCGGGAAAGCGGCCGCGATGAAAAGGACGCCAAGCGCCTGACGGGCGTTGCGCTCTACGGCATTTTGATGATGGCGCGCCGCGGCGATATGACCCTGGAAGGCGCGATGGATATGATCGCTCAGGTGATCGGCCTTGACGCGCTTGCCGCTTAAACCGCCAACTTCGTCAAACAGGGTTCAACCCTTTTACATAGATTCATCCTCCGATATCCCCCTCTCTCTCCTTCGTAAAAACGAACGCGCCGCGCAGATTGACCTGCGCGGCGCGTTCGTTTCTTTCTGATTTTATCTGACTCTGACTCTTGCGTCTCCCACGGCCAGATACATCGTCTCCGGATAGTGATCCAGCGCGTTGAACTCGAAGAAAACCTCCCGTGCGCCCACGTCGGTCATGCCCCTTGCGCCGAGCACGGCGCCATCCAGCACGCGTCCGTTTTCGTCTGTCAGCACGGCGCGCTTGCCCCAGCGGGCGTTGACTTCCGCCGCGCTCCAGTTTTCATCCACATCGAAATGGCCGGCGGCGGCCTTTTTATCCGCGAGTTTCTGCGCGCTCAGCGCTTCGGGCTTGGGCTGCATCGCCACGCACAGATACAGGCGGCTTTGCGCATAAATGGCGTGTACGCCGGAAGCGATGCTTTCCCCCAAATCGGAAAGCGCGCGCAGCGTCTCCGTCCGGCTGCCGGGCGTCTCCCGTTTAACCTTCGGCGCAGGGGTGAAAAAGCGATTGATGGAAAGCGCGGCGAACGACAGCATGGTGTTTCCCTCCTCCATTTTCGGCGGTATGTCTCAGTCGGCCGTCTGCCGTCTGCCGTCGGCACGGCCGAAAAGCTTCGATTTCGTTCTCTACTCTATTAGACGCAGCATAAGCCGGTTTTTTTACGCGTTTCATTTATTTTTGTAAAAATTACAAAATTTTCAAATTCTGTAAAAAAAGCGTAACAAATCGCGTCTTTTCATCGTCTATTCAAGTGAAAGAACCAACCAACCCACCCTGCCGCGCGGTTTTTGCCGCCCGGCGCGTCGTTACAGCCGATGACACAACATGTTTTGAAGGAGGAAGAAACACATGTATCGATTCCTGAAGATGACTTCTCTGGCTGCGCTGTGCGCGCTGCTGGCTGTTCCCGCCGGAGCGGGCGCGGCGCGGGGCGATTTCGATCTGAGCGCTTCCGGCCTGAACACAAGCGGATATGCTCAACAGCTCGGCGCGCCGAAATCCTATGGCTCGGAAAAGCTTTCCCTCAAAATGCCCAAGGAAAACGCGGTACAGGATGGCGTAAACCCCATTACGGGCGAAGCCTTCTCCGGCGAATACCGCCCAACGCTCGTCTCCATCGACGCCCACCCTGCCGCTCTGCCGCACTGGGGCGTGGCCTCCGCCGATCTCATCTATGAAATGCCGATTCAGGCGGACGGCTCCACCCGCGAACTGGCGCTGTTCATGGGCGATTATCCCGACGGCGCGGGCCCGGTTCGTTCCGCGCGCGTGCCGATGTGCTCCCTGCGGGAGATGTGGGGCGGCGTATTCTGCTTCTACGGCTATCAGGAAGGCCGCGACAAAAACAACATGAAGGATTGGATCGAGGCCAACAGCAGCGTCAAAAAGCTGAAATACCCGTATGTGAACGGCATCAGCAAAAACTCGGACTGGTTCCCGCGCTCCAGCGACGGCGGCCACGTCGGTCCGCATAACGTGCGGCTGGATATGAACGCGGTCTATGCCAGCTATGCCGAAACCCCGTCCGCGCACCCCTTTACCTTCACAGAAACCGGCCTTGAGCGCGGCGAAGACGTGAACGGCGTGATCATCAACTATAAGACGACGACCGATGCCTACATGACCGCCTATGAATATAACCCGTCCACCGGACTGTTTGAGCGCTACCGCAACGGTTACGCCTACACCGACGGCAATACGGGCGAAACCTGCGCTTACGCCAACGTCATCGTCGTCCGCACGGATATCTCGTGGGCGAGCGGCAACCCGTCCCGTCCGGTCATCCGGCTGAACGGTCAGGGCGCGGCCGAAATCTTCCAGAACGGCAAATACATCCGCGGCAGCTGGGCGCGCGATTGCAGTGCAACCAAGAACCTCAAAAACCGCATGGTGTTCTTCGACGAGAACGGCGAGGAACTGCCCATGAAGGTCGGCAAAACGTTTATCCAGATCGTGGATAACGAGCAGCCCGTCGTCGTCGTCGCAGACGAAGCGGTTTCGGGCAGCGTCGAGCCGCAGAAACAGCGCGACATGGTGGGTGAGAAAAAGAAGAAGTAAACATTTAACTCCTTCCGTCATACCAATCCCATATGGCCGCCATCAGCGGCACGCATAAAAAGCAGAATCTTTGACAATCTTCGGTTGAAGCGGGGCGTTGGCAGCGCCCCGCTTTTTTCGATATTCTTGAAAAAAGATGGGCTTCTGCCGTTTTTCCGCCTTTAAAATCCGAAAAAGTTCCGAAACCTTTTCCAAAAAAGCGAAATGTTCGTGAACGAATTGACAAAAACAATTTCCGGTGTTACAATACCTGTGCGAATGCAGAAGGAGGTTATACTTCATGAAGAAATTTGCATCCATTCTTCTGTCCATGCTGATGGCGACCGGCGCGATCGCCGCCGCTTCGGCTGAGACGTATACCGGCACCGCGCAGGGCATCGGCGAAGTTTCCGTCACCCTGACCGTGGAAGACGGCAAGATCACGGCGGCTGAGGTCGTCGGCGAAAACGAGACCAAGGGCATCGGCTATGAGCCGTGCGCCGACGGCACGTATGCCGACGCGATTGTCGCCGCGCAGGGCGTGGATTTTGACAGCATCTCCGGCGCGACCGTGACGAGCAACGCCGTCAAGGACGCGACGAAAAAGGCCATGGCGGCGGCCGGTCTCATCGAGGCTGAAGATACCACCGTGGCGGACGCCGAGTGCGACGTGGTGATCGTCGGCGCGGGCGGCGCGGGCATGACCGCTGCGCTTCAGGCCGTCGATTCCGGCGTGAACAGTGTCATCATCGTGGAAAAGGGCGGCTCCACCGGCGGCAACACCAGCCGCGCGACCGGCGGCATGAACGCCGCGAAGACCGCCTATCAGGATAAGAACGAATGGTCTGACGCGACCACGACGGCCGTGGAAAAGACCATCGCGACTGCGAAGGAAAAGTATGGCGACAAGATCGGCGATCTGATCGCGACTGTCGAAGCCCAGTTTGAGGCATACAAGGCGAACCCGACCGGCTACTTTGATTCCGTCGAGCTGTTCGCGCTGGATACCATGGTCGGCGGCAAATGCCTGAACAACCTGGATCTGGTCAAGACTCTGACCGGCAATTCTGCCGAAGCCATCGACTGGCTGGCCACCAAGGACGCGCATTTGACCAACGTCGGCTCTTTCGGCGGCGCGAGCGTCAAGCGCATCCACCGCGCCACCACCGAGGACGGCAAGACCACCCCGGTCGGCGCGTATCTGGTCAAAGTGCTGACCGCCGATGTGGAGGCCGAGGATAAGATCGACCTGCGCACCAACACCGCCGCCACCGAGCTGGTCATGGAAGACGGCAAGGCTGTCGGCGTGAAGGTCAAGAATGAGAACGGCGAATACACCATCCGCGCCAAGGCCGTCATTCTGGCCAGCGGCGGCTTCGGCGCCGATCTGGACCGCGTGGCCGCGCTCAAGCCGGAACTCGCGGGCTTTGTGACCACCAATGTGCCCACCATCACCGGCGACGGCATCGACATGGCTGTGGCCGTCGGCGCGGCGACCGTGGATATGGATCAGATTCAGATTCATCCGTCCGTTTACACCGAAACCACCACGGCGCTGATCACCGAGGGCATCCGCGGCGACGGCGCGATCCTGGTCAACCAGGAAGGCAAGCGCTTCGTCAACGAGCTGGAAACCCGCGACAACGTCTCTGCTGCTGAGCTGGCTCAGGAAGGCGGCTACGCTTACACCATCCTCGACCAGAAAATGATGGACGCTTCTTCCACCTACAACGGCTATTTCACCAAGGGCTACGCCGTGCAGGCGGACAGCTATGAAGAGCTGGCCGAGAAGCTGGGCGTCGACCCGGCGACCTTCGCCGCGACGATGGAAACCTGGAACAAGGCTGTCGCCGATCAGAAAGACGACGAGTTTGGCCGCCTGTCCTTCGCTTCCGCGCTGGATACCGCGCCCTACTACGCCATCAAGGTTTCTCCGGGCATCCATCACACGATGGGCGGCGTGAAGATCAACACCAACGCCGAAGTGCTCACTGAGGCTGGCGAAGCCATCCCCGGCCTGTACGCGGCTGGCGAAGTCACCGGCGGCGTGCATGGCGCGAACCGCCTGGGCGGCAACGCCGTGGCCGATATCGTGGTCTTTGGCCGCATTGCGGCTCAAAACGCGGCGGCTTACATCGCGAAGTAACAACCTGACCGCAATATAAAGCGGCGGCTCTCATGAAAGAGAGCCGCCGCTTTTGCGTATGTATGGATTCAGTTCACGCTCAGCGCGTCGTCGCCGAGTTTATACCCTGCGCCGTCTACGTACAGCAGCAGTTTCGCTTCCGTAAGCACCGTCTGGTCGTCCGCGCGCGAAATCAGCAGGGTGAGCACCGGATCTTTGGCGTCGGCGGCGGGCGTCTGGTCGCTCCAGACGATCGTTTCGCCGTCGCTCTCCGCCGTCGCGCCGACAGTGACATAGGTTCCCAGCAGCGCGTCCCACTTCATGAAAACGCCGCTCGTCGCGCTCAGCACATAGTGGGCGTCCATCGGCGCGCCGCTTTCATCCAGAACGGACGGGGTCAGCATCAGGCCAGAAAGCGTGCTGTCCCCCGGCGTATAACGCCGCATGGTCATCAGTTCCAGCCTGCCGCCGTCAAACGCCGCAGAAAGGCTGAGCAGCGTGTCCTCTTCCCGCGTATAGCCCAGCGCGCCGGGCATGTAGCTGATTAAAATCGAGCCGTATCCGCCGTTCTGAAAATAGTCGCCAAGCTGCGCGTCGTGCCACGCAGCGCGATCCTCTTCGGAAAGCAGGCCGCGCTGCACCGCCAGATCGCCCAGCTCATTCAGAAACGCCTCGTAGCTGTCTTCCAGCGCAATCAGGTCGTCTACGCTCAACAGCGGGCTGCCTTCTTCCGCAGGCGCGCTCAGCGGAAACAGCGCAAGGGGCAGGGACAGGCAGACGGAAAAAAACAGTTTTTTCTTCATAAAAGCAGCTCCTCGGCGCGGGAAAAACAGGTTTATTTCGTGAAATACACGATATCGCTGACATCGCGCTCACGCGAACCGCTGGTCTTATTGACGCGCTGATCGCCGAGCACCATCGTGGCGCTTCCGCCGCCGTCAAGGTTATAGGCCACTTTGCAGCCCTGCTCAACGAACACCTGCTGAAGCTCCTGCAAGGTCATGCCCTTGTCGCTCCAACCGTCGCGGCGGCCGTCCGCCACGATGATGACATAGTGGTTTGCGTCCACCTGGCCGATGGCCGTGCGCGGCTCGCGAATGGTGTCCTTGGTCGAGATGATGTATTTTTCCGGCAGTTCCACCGCCGCGCCGTCGTTGACCAGCAGCGGCCCGAAGGTGAAGCTCTGCACAACGCCCTCGTCGATGTATTTCTGCCCCTCGCCCGCGTTATATGTGCCGCGCGGCAGGGCGACGAACGTGCCGTCGTTCATGATGAGCAGCTGGTCGCGCGTGGAAGCCTCGTCGCGATAGAGCATGCCGTTGCGGATGACCAGACCGTTCTTGTCCTTGTAGTTGTAGTAATCGCCGTTGACGGCCAAAATGGCGTCGTGGCGCTCGGCAATGGCGCTGGTGGCCTCCGAATTGCTCTTGGAGTATTCCTCTCCGGCGAACGCGGTTTGCAGCTGCGCGGGATCGTCCACATAGACGTTGGCGACAAAGAAGCGCAGACTCGTGCGGTTGAACGCATAGCACCACTGATCGATGGTGATCTGAATGGTTTCGCCCTCGTAGGTCGTCGTATCCTCAATGGTTCTGGTGTTCGGTTCGGTCGCCGCAAGCGCGCAGACCGGCAAACAGAGCGCCAGCACCAACGCCGCCCAGCAGATGATTTTTTTCATAATAGATGACTCCTTAATTGGTAAACATGATGATATCGCTCACCGAGCGTTCCTTGCCGCCGGAGGGCATATTGATGACCTCCCCGCGGAAATAGAGCGTCGTCGAGCCGCCGCCGTCCAGATTGAACGCAAATTCCGCGCCCTCGTCAAGGAACAGTTGTTGCAGCTGCGGGATGCTCGCGCCCGTGGAATAGCCCTCGCGGCGGCCGTCCACCACGATGACAATGTAATGCAGCGGGCCGATCTGGCCAATGGCCGTGCGCGGCTCATAATAACCGTCGTGGCAGTTCACGTAGAAACTCGAAGGCAGCGTCGCCGCCTTGCCGTCCTCCACCAGCACCGGGCCAAATTCAAAGGTCTGCCACGTCTGCGCCTGTTCCAGCTTGTTGGCGACGAGACCCTGCTTGCCGCTTCTGTCCGTCTGCGCGGAAAGATTGCCGTCCTTGTCCACGATGAGCAGATGATGCTTCCGAATATTCTGCCGCCGCAGCACTTCGCCGTTGCGGATGATGACGCCGTCGCGATGGTATCGGCAGAAATCCGCGTTGATCGCCAGCACGGGGTTGTAACGCCCCGCAATATCGCTGACCGCCTCATAAATGCCGCTCTTGAAATCGTCGCCCGCAAAGGCCGTTCGGAATTGATCCGCGCTGCTGAGCTGAATGTCGCAGACGAAATAAGTCATGCTGTCCTTCGTCTTCTGCTCGATGGATACGGCGATGTTGTCCGATTCGTAATGCAGCTGGCCCGGCTCATAATGCTTAAAGCCCGTGGACGTATCCGCCGTGGTCTGCGTCTGCGTCGTTTCCTGCCGGGTTTCGGCCTGGGCAGTCAGGGTTTCCTGTTTGGCCTCCTGCTTCACTTCCAGCTTCTCCTGATCCGGGTTGAAACTGGCCGCCGCGGCCAAAGCGCTGTCCGGCTCCGGCGTCGGACCGGGCAGGCGCTGCACCGTCTTTTCATTCTGAATGGCCGCCCACTGGGTAAAACGCTGCTGCACCGTCGGCACATCGCCCATCGGCGCGCTGGCGTTGCACAGCGTCAGCAGCATCGCGGCGCAGATTGCGCCGCCCAGCCAGCGGCCGGCGTGCATGCACTCAAACGAAGGCACGCCGAAATAGCGCTTGCGGATCGCCGGCTCAAGCGTGCGTTTTTCCTCCGGCGGAGGCGGCGGCGCTTTGTCGTAGCGCCGGAGCGGTGTGCGCTTAAACTGGTCAAGCGGCTTCATGAATCTCTCCTCAATATGAAAAAATGCTATCGTTTATTATACTTCGATTGCGGTTCTATGTCAAACGGAGGATATCAGCTGCTCAAACTTTCCAGATATCCTTCCAGCGCCTGCACGTCGTCAAACATCCGCCCGTCGCGAAGCTCGTCCTGCTCTTCTTCGGCGGCCGCCGTCACGGGAATATCCGTCTTGCGAACGACGCTCAGCGCTTCGCCTGTCGTATTCTGCCAGACAGCCAGCAATCCGTCCTCCCCGCCCCGCAAAACCCAGTGCAGCGGACAGGGCATATCCATCCGCGTGGTTATATCCACCTCGCCTGCCGAAAAGCCCGTGACCGCCGCGTTTTCATACAGCCCGCCGATTTCCTTTTCCAGCACGCTGCGCGTCAGCCCGACAAGCTGTGCGGGCAGTTTTTCCCGCCGCTGAACGCTGTGGCCGCAGGGCGCGTAATACAGCGTGCGGTGCAGATACGTCTCCCTGTTCGTTTGGGCGGATAAGTCCGCCCCCGCGGGCGCTTCGGCGCTTTCGACGCTCTGCGCGGCCGCGGTCTGCGGCTTCTTTTCGTTCGGCGCGTCCGCTCCCCGTGCAGGCATCAGACACAGCAGCGCGGCCACCAGAACGATAATCAGCAGATATCGATACGAAACATGCAACGAGATCATCTCCTTTTGCGCTCATTGTGCGCAGGAGATGATCGGCGCATGATGGAAATAAATAGCTTCCTTTTTTTCAAAAAACCGAACAAATCGCCCCGCTGTCTCGTCTATAAGGTGTAAGGAGGTGAAGCGCCGATGGAGATTGCCGCGGATGAAAGCCCGAAACAGCGCCTTACCCGACTGGTCAGGCAATATCAAACCGACCTGCTCCGCATCTGCTATATCCAGCTGCACGATACGGCGCTGGCCGAAGACGCCGTGCAGGAAACCTATCTCAAGGCCTATCGGTCCATGCCCGCTTTTCGGGGCGATTGCAGCGAAAAAACGTGGCTGATGCGCATCGCGGTCAACGTCTGCCGCGACATGCTTCGTTCGGCGTGGTTCCGCCATCTGGACCGCCGCATAACGCTAGAGCAGCTGCCCGAACCGATTGCACAGCCAAGCGAAGAGGATTGCTTTCTGACGGTGGAGGTCATGCGGCTTCCGCAGAAATACCGCGAAGCCGTCCTTCTGTATTACTACGAAGCCATGACGACCGATGAAATCGCGCAGGCGCTGGGCGTTGCAAAGTCTACCGTCTCGGCGCGCCTTGAGCAGGGCCGTCAAGCCCTTCGGAAAGCGCTGGAAAGGAGGCGTTTGCATGGATGAATTTCGGGAAAACGGTCGTCTGCGCGGCGCGCTGGATGCGTCGCTCTCCGGCCTGAACGGCGACCCCTATCTCGCGCGGCGCTTGATCGCTTGTGCAGAGAAACAGCCGAAAGCCGTAAGAAAGCGTTCCATCGGCCTTGTGCTTGCCTTCGTCGCCCTGCTGGCCGCAGTGAGCGTTGCCGCGGCGGCGGCGCTCAATCTTTTTGAGCAATTCGGTCAAAGCGAGCGTCGATTCGCGGAAATTGCCCCGCAAACCGTCATCGACTCGGAAACTGCCTCGATTCAGACCGAAAGAACGGGCACGGTTACCGCCTCGATTGCCAACGCCTATTATGACGGCGAATCGCTGCTCATCGGCTACACAATTCAGGGGAATACCTCGTTTGAACCGTTTTCCCCGACAGCCAAAGAACTGACGCACATGCAGCCGACGGATGACGTTCCCGATTGGCTGCATGCGAAAACGGGCGATTCGGCCCTTGCCAAAGCTTGGGAAAACACCAAGCAGGCCGGAATGCCCTGGGGCGTCGTCCGCTATCGCGTCTCAGCTTCCGATCACACCTACACGGACGAGGGGCTTGACCTCGGCCCATGGACGGAAACAGAGGACGCTTCCGACCCGAACGTCTTTTCCGCCATCCGCGATTTTGACGCCCTGCCGGAAGCCGCACAGAAGCGAGACTCCCTCCCCATCCGCATTGACGTGTATCAATCTGCCGTATGGTTTTATTTCGACGGACGTTCTATGTATACGACGAGCGAACGCATGAATTTGTTTCCGATGACGGCGACGATTGAACAAATCAACCATGATTCGGCACAATTTATGGGCTTTGAAACAATAAACGGTGCAAAAATCAGGCTTACGATTCAGGCTTCCGAAATCCGCCTGACCGCATCTGTGACTGCCGCAGACGGCGCGCTTCCGCCGATTTCGGATGATTCGTGGTTCGACATGTTGCTGACAGATGAAACGGGCTATGCCTTTGAACCCGAATCCTTTGTCATGCCGGATGACCAAACGCTGCTTTTCACCTTTGAGGGGAACGGACAAATGCCCTCGTCCCTCAGCGCCGTTTTGATGATTGTCGGCCCTTCGGGCAAAACGGAGTCCTTCCCGATTGCGGTGGATATCAACGGCTGAGCGGACCGAATCCGAAAAATTTGAGAAACAACAAAACATGCCCACGAACCCATCGTCTCAGTTCGTGAGCATGTTTTTTACTTATCCATCCAAACCCTTGCCCGTCCGGCACGTTTCGCCTCACAGAGCAGCAGATCCGCTTTTTTCATCAATTCCCATTCGTCCTTTGCGCCGGCAAACGCATGCGCGCCGATGCGGTCGATTCCGCCGCATCGGCGTTCATCTTTCTTCCGTATTCACTGACCCAGCGGTTTTCTGTTCGGCGTTCCGGCTTTGCGCGGATAGGCTTTCGGGGTCGTCCCCGTCTTATCCGTCAGCAGCAGCACGTGCGCCCAGTCGTCCCGGCCGGGGATCGGCGCATCCACCGTGCCGCGCACCGTGCCGCCCAGCAGAAAAGCCGCGCGCCTTGCGGCGGTCATCTCTTCCGCCACGCCCGGTCCCTTCCAGGCAATCGCCACGCCGCCCTTTTGAACAAACGGAAGCGTCAATTCTTCCAGCGTCGCCGCGTTGGCCACCGCACGGGAGACCGCCGCGTCGTATTGTTCGCGATGCGCCGCCATTTTGGCCGCGTCTTCCGCGCGCGCGTGCAGCGTCTCCGCTTTCAGCCCCAGACGCGCCAGCGCGTCTTCCAGAAACAGAATGCGCTTGTTCAGCGCGTCCAGAAACGTCATCTGCAAATCCGGCCGCAGAATCAGCAGCGGCATGCCGGGAAAGCCCGCGCCCGTGCCCACGTCGATGACCTTCGCGCCGGGCATAAGCAGCCCGTGCGCCAGCGGCGCGGCGCTGTCCAGATCGTGGCGGTCCACGCGCTCATCCTCGTCGAGCACGGCGGTCAAATCCATGCGCGCGTTGTATTCATCCAAAATGGCGTGAAAGGCTTCAAAACGGTCAAGCGCTGTCTCGTCTGCCGCGATGCCCATCTTTTCCAGCCCGTTTTTCAGTCTCTCTTTATTCATAGCGGCTCTCCCACACAAATTTGATCCAGCTCAGGCCCTCGCGCAGATGGTTTTTGATGAAATATTCCGGCTTGGAAGGGCTGCCCTTGCCGCAGGCGATAATGCCGACCTGTTTGCACAGCGCCAGCGCGCGCGGCACATGGTAATCGCTGGTGACAATCAGCGCTTCCGTCAGCCCGCGGTCATCCATGATGGACTGCGCATAGCCGAGGTTTTGACGCGTGTTGAACGACCCGGTTTCCGCTTCGATATCCGACGCGGCCACGCCGTGCTCGATCAGCCAGTCGCGCATCACGTCGCCCTCTGCGCGCGGTTCGTCGCTGCCCTGCGCGCCGCAGACAATCATCAGCATCGGCTGCTTTTGATATTCCTCCAGCGCCGCCGTCAGCCGTCTTTCCAGCGCGACGGAGGGCGTGCCATCCGCCTTAACCTGCGCGCCGAGCACAATGATGGTGTCAAAATCGCCGACCGGGGGCAAATGCGTCTCCTTGTAATAAACAAAGCCGATCAGCCCCGCCGCACAAACCACGCCAAAGAGAACAAGCGCTGCAAGCACCGTCAGCAGCCTCCTTAAAATCTTCATCGTTTCTGCCCCTTTAAATCCTTGTCTTATCTGCCGTCCGCCGCGCCGATATCCAGCGCCATCAGCTCGTCTTCCTGCTCCTCGCGGAGCGTTCCCCGTCTGCCGGGCACATTTCGGCTGCGCATCAGATAGCTGATTTCCTCTTCGCTCTGCCGCCCGTCGAACTGGCTGTTCTGCGTCATGGAATACACGCTGTTTCCGGCGAAAATCAGATGGTCGATGACGCGGACGCCGATGACGTTCAGCGCGCTGATCACCGCGCGGGTGGCGTCATAGTCGTCCTGAGAGGGTTCAGCCGTGCCGCTGGGGTGATTGTGCGCCAGCAGAACGGCATGCGCGTGATAGCGCAGCGCGGTTTCGACCACCTCTCTGGGATAAATCTGCACCTGATCGATGGTGCCCTTGTGCAGCAGCGCGGGCCGAAGCACGCGTCCGCTCTGATCCATGCAGATCATATACACGCGCTCTTCGTGCAGGCCGAAAAACAGCGCGCCCGCATATCTTCTCGCTTCCGCCAGATTGGTGATGACGGGTTTGCTGCCCATCGCGCTGTGCTGATAATAACTGAGCAGCTGCGGCATCAGGCTCAGCAGCACGGCGGCGTTTTCGCCCACGCCGTCCACCCGCTTCAGCTCCGACGGCGCGGTTTCCAGCACCGCGCTCAGCGAGCCGAAACGCTCGATCAGCCGATGGGCCAGCGGGTTCACGTCCCGCTGGGGAATGGCAAACATGAGCAAAAGTTCGAGCACTTCATGCTCGGAAAAGCCGGAAAGCCCCTCCTTCATGAATCGCTCTTTCATCCGCGCGCGATGGCCCGCGTGGACTGTCTTTTCGCTCATGCTCTCCTCCTTTTTGGGGCTTTGCCCCAAACCCCACCAGTAACCTGAGGTTTCTGGACTTCCCGCTTTTGGGACGCGCCATGCGCGCCCCTACATTTTTTATGATCCGCAAACTCGTAATCCCATCCCTCTGACGTGCCCCGCAGGGCAATAGTCAGAGACGTAACCCCCGTTTCCGGGTGCAGGGTGTCCCTGCTCGTTTTAAGGGGTGTGGGGGTCAAGGGGGCGAAGGGGGAAATCGAAATCCCCCTAAGCTCCCCTTGCCCGCGGAGCGCGTCCCCATCCAAGTATCAACAACGAACAAAAAAGTTAAAAGCGCTTCAAAATCTCTTCCAATTCCTCAAAGCTGTGCGCCACCGGCAGCCCCGTGGACATCAACCGCTTCAAATCGTTGTGCCCCCATGAAACCAGCACGCAGTCCGCACCCAGCGCTTCCGCCAGGTGGGCATCCGCCAGCATATCGCCCACAAGCACCACGTCCGCGCCAGCAAGCCCCAATTCATGCAGCTGCCGCCGGCCGATCTCCGTCTTTTTGCTGGCGCTCTCGTCCTGCAAGCCGCTGATATCCCGCATATACGGGGTCAGCCCCAGCGCATCGCACTGCTTTTTCAGCGACGGCTCATAGGAAGCGGAAAGCACCGACTGGCTTCTGCCCTGTGCATGCAGCCTTTGTATGGCTTCCAGCGCGCCGGGGAGCAGCCCCACGCCGATGGCTTTCCGATTGAACTCATCCAGCCAGATGCGCGCGATTTCCTCATAGCTGTGCGCATCGTAATTCACGCCGACAAGCGGATAAAAATCCCGCACGGGCATCGTCATGTTGTTTCGGTAATCTTCCAGCGTGATGCGCGGCACGCCGATCCGGTCAAAGACATAATTGTCCAGATCCACGGAGAGCTGCGCGTCGTTGAGCAGCGTTCCGTTAAAATCCCAAATGATGTGTTTCATATTTGTATTATACCCTCTCGGTGTGCCTGCGTCAATCAAACAGCGCGCGAATATCCTCCGGCGTAAGCTGAGTCGGCATGGCCTCGCCCGCCGTAATCATCTGATCGAACATCTCCCGCTTTCTCGCGCCGAGCTTGACGACCTGCTCTTCGATGCTGCCGCGCGTAATCATGCGGATGACCGTAACCTTGTGCTTCTGGCCGATGCGGTGCGCGCGGTCGGTCGCCTGATCTTCCGCCGCCGGGTTCCACCACGGGTCGAAGTGGATGACCGTGTCCGCGCCGACGAGATTCAGTCCGGAACCGCCCGCCTTGAGCGAAATCAGGAATACCTGACCTTCGCCCGCGTTGAATTGCTGCACCATCTCCACGCGGCGTTTCGGCGGCGTTTCGCCGTCCAGATACATGCAGGAGATGCCCACCGCTTCCAGTCTGCGCTGCAAAATTTTGAGCATGCGCGTGAACTGGGAGAAGATGAGCGCGCGATGACCCGCTTCCAGCGAGCCGGGCAGCACATCCAGCAGCAGATCGAGCTTGCCGCTGGACGCCGCGTAGCTGGGCAGAACCAGCGACGGATGGCCGCAGATCTGCCGCAGTTCGGTAATGGCGGCGAGCATTTCGATGCGGTTGTTGCCGCCCAACATGCCTTCGACCTGCGGGCGCAGGCGGAGCAGGCTGGCCTGATAGACGCGGCGCTGCTCCTCGGTCATGTCCGCCGTGAGGGTGATTTCCACCTTCTCCGGCAGTTCGCGCAGCACGTCGCCCTTCAGGCGGCGCAGCAGGAACGGACGGATGCGGTTGCGCAGCACGTCGGCTTCCTCGCCCGTGCCGAAACGGTGCATGAACTGCGCGAAGGAATTGAGATAGCCCGGCAGCACGAAGTCGAAAATCGACCACAGCTCACCCGGATGGTTTTCCATCGGCGTACCGGTCAGCGCCAGACGCGTCTGCGCCTTGAGCTGCTTGACCGCGCCCGCGCCGACGCTCATCGCGTTCTTGATATACTGCGCCTCGTCGAGAATCGCAAACCGGAACGACACTTTGGAGAGCAGGCCAATGTCGCGGCGGATGAGCGGATAGCTCGTCAGATACACGTCCACGTCGCGGTTTTCGCCCGTCAGACGGGAAATGGTCTGCGCGCGCTGGGCCTGCGTGCCCTCGCCCGCCGCACAGCGCAATTCGGGCGCAAATTTCGCGATTTCCGCCATCCAGTTGTAGACCAGCGACGTCGGCGCCACGACGATGGATGCCGCGTTCTGGTCGCCGCGGCGCTTCGCCCACAGCAGCAGGGTGATGACCTGCAAGGTCTTGCCCAGACCCATGTCGTCGGCCAGAATGCCGCCCATGTGCAGCCGGTCGAGCGCCTGCATCCACATGAAGCCGCGCATCTGATACGGGCGCAGCATCTGATCCAGCGGCTCAGGGCAGGGCTCGCCGTCGTCCTGCAAACTGCCGACCATATTTTTGACGCTGTCCTCAGCCTTGACGGGGATTTTTCCGCTTTCCAGCAGGCTGGTCATATAGGCCGCGCGGTAGGAAGCGACTTCCACCACGCCGCGCAGGTTCTTCTCTTCCTCTTCCGGCTCGCCCATCTCGCCGCCGACCGCCGCTTCCGCCATCTCGCGCCACTCGTCCATCTCCGAAAGGTCGAGGAATGAGCCGTCCTTGAGGCGGAAATACTTCTTGCGGTCGCGCAGCGCGCGCAGAATATCGACGACCTCCGGCGCGGGTTCGCCGTCTTCGGTCATTTCCAACCGCAGCGCGCCGTCCTGCATGCGCAGCGTGCCGACAAAATGCGGCTTGCGCGGGGTCATCTTCCGGAACTCGTCGGAGCAGTAGACTTCCGCATTCTCCTGCATCTTGTAAATGCCCTCGGTCAGGAAACGATAAATCGGCTCCTGACCGCCGAGCACGACGCGCCCTTTCTGCATGCGGAAACCGAAGGTCGCCAGCAGGTCGAGCGCACGGCGCTCGGCCGCCGCGTCGCGCAGCAACATGATGCGCTCGTCGTCCTCCGTCGGCGCGGTCTGCGCGGCAAACGGATCGATTTCTTCGTCGCCGTAGAGAAACGCAATGCGGCAGAGCACCAGATTGTTGTCCCGGTCGAAATACGCGCGCACCTTCAGTTCGCGACGGATGATGCGCTCGGCCAGCGCGCCGTCGAGCGTCACCGTGCCCGCGCGTTCCAGCGCAGGCAGCAGGTCGGAGATCACGCGCGTGCTCTGCTGCGCGTCAAAGCGGAATGCGGCGGGCGAACCCGGCCCGGCCTGCGCCGCCAGCAGCACGCGGACAATGCCGCGCTGGGCTTCCGGCAGACGAAGCACGTCGCCCTCGCAGTAGACATAGGCGCAGTCCGCGTCGAGCATGCGCAGGGTTTTGGGCATCTGCGCGCGCACTTCCAGTTCGCGCCCGCTGGCAAACACGCCGAAGAGCAGCTCAACCTGCCCGTCGAACACGCTCGGCACGCTGACGACCTCTTCGCCGAAAGAAATCTTGAACGGCTTAGCCATCAGCAGCTGCATCAGGCGCGGCACAAAGCGGTCGGCCACGGTCAGGTATTTCGCGTCCAGCCCCGTCTGCACAAGCTTGCCTTCCAGCTGGCAGACGTAGGCCGCATCCTGCAACAGCTTGATGATTTTCGCATCTACGCCCGTGAAGCCCATCCACTCCGGCTCAAGCACAAAACCCTTGCCGAACGCGATGGCCGTCTTTTCCTGCAAGCCGCGCAAAAACTGCGCCATACTCTTGACGACGTACATCCGCTCCTGCCCAACGCGCAGAGAAACGCGCACCGGCTCTTTTTCGCCCAGCAGCCGCAGGGTGATTTCCATTTCCAGCGGCGTTTCCATCGGCAGAGCGCTTTGCAGCGTGCCCATCAGCGCGCTCGCGTTTTCCCGCGCGCGGCGGCGGCGCATTTCCTCAATCGCGCCGGTGGAAATGGCCTGCATCATCGCCGCGGCCAGATGGCGGCACGGCTTATGCACGTTGCCGAAAAAGTCGCACGAGCAGCGCCCGCTCAGCTTGGTCGTCGCGCCGACGCGCACAATGCGCCGCGGATCGCCGTCCACCGCATAGCGCAGAAAGCCGTTTTCATCCTCAAGCGGATGCACGCCGCCCTGACGGAAAATGACAAGACCCGCGTTATATTCTTCTTCCGGCGTAATGCGCCGGATGATTTCCATACCTTCAGCCACAAAATCTCTCCGCTTCCCAAAAAATTAAAACCGTGAAAAGGGTAACTTATTTTTAATTCTTCGCGGCGCTGCCGTATTCCTGCCGTTTCGCGGTCAAGTTCCCCGTGATTTTGCAAGTTTGAACGGTTTTCACGATTTCAATAAATGAAAAGAACGCAAAGCGCGTCAAAACGCGACGATAGCCGCCTAACCCGCTGACCATGAAGAAGGATTAACCAGGGTGCGCTCGATTTTCTGAGCAGCGTGCCGAGCATCAACCGGGATGATAATCAGCTTTACCAAACCTTTTTCCTGAGGAAACAAAAAAACCTCTTCCTGTTTTCTCATCATTGACTCCATATAGAGAAATTGACAAAGAAAGGACAGGAGAGGGTTTTTTCTCGAATTCGTTAATCTTTTCGTGCGGATTTATTCAAATTTTTAAAGCAGTTTTTTATTTTTTTCCGCCAGTGCCCGAAACAACACGGACGTCACCGCCGCGCCGACGGCGATCGCCGCAACGATCTGCACCGCGACCATGCCTTCCTGCGCGGCCGCCGCGCCGCGGTTTTCCACCAGCGCCAGCATCGCCAGATAGAAATTGTATCCCGGCACGAGCGGCACCAGCGCGCCGAGCAGAAAGATCGTGGACGGCGTGCGCATTTTGCGCGCCAGCAGCTCGCAGACCACCGAAACGAACACCGTGGAAAAGAAGTACGCGGACATGGTGCCAAATCCCGCCATGCCCAGCAGAATATAAACAATGTAGCCTGCCAGACCGATAAAGGATGCGGGCAGAATCGTGTTTTTCGGCGCGTTGAGGATATAGCCGTAACCCAGCGTGCCGCCGAACGCGCCGAGCGCCGCGACGATGATCTTACGCATCACAGGGCAATCCCTCCCATCATCGCGGCCATTTTCAGGCCCGTATACACGCCGATGGCCACGGCCGTCGCCAGCAGCATGGCCTCCAGCGCGCGCGTCATGCCGGAAATGAGGTCGCCGTACATCGTGTCGCGCACGGCGGTGGTCATCGCCAGCCCGGAGAGCAGCGGCATAATGCCGCCGATGATCGCCGCGTTCACGTTGTAAATCGGCAGCACGCCGTAGAGCATCTGCGCCGCAACCGCCGTCAGCCAGCCACCGACGAAGTTGCCCAGCAGCACGCCCATCTGAATATGCGCAAACAGCGGTTGAATCGCCTGCACCAGCACGCCGATGGCAAACGTCACCGCGAACGTCGCCGCGTCGCCGTCAAAGAGCAGGCAGAAGCTTGCCGCCGCCAGCGCGTAAGCCAGAATCATCGTCCGCTGGGAAAAGCCGGGGGTTTTCCGCACCTTTTCCAGCGCGCATCCGGCCGCCTCCGGGCTGAGCCTGCCCTGTTCCACCTCGCGGGAAATTTCGTTGACCATCGCGATCCGCCGGCTGTTTGTACCGCGCCGGCTGATGCGCCGCACAAACGCGCGCCCACCCGCCTCCAAAAAGATCGACGTCGGAAACGCCGCAATGTTGATTTCCCCGATGCCGAATCCCTTCGCCATCCGCCGCGCCGTCTCTTCCACACGGTAGGTTTCGCTGCCGTTTTCCAGCAGCAGCTGCGCCGCCGCGCCGACGATATTCAGCTTTTGTTCGTCTGTCTGCATAAAGCTCCTTTTTGGGGCTTTGCCCCAAACCCCACCAGAAACCTGAGGTTTCTGGACTTCCCACTTTTGGGGCGCGCCATGCGCGCCCCTACATTTTTTTATTCACCGTTTTCCGTTCCCCATCGTAACCCCAGCCCCCGAACGCACCCCGCAGGGCAATAGTCAGGGTCGCAGCCCCCGTTCCTGGGTGCAGGGTGTCCCTGCTCGTTTTAAGGGGGGGGTAATGGGGTTCTTAGGGGATTTAGGGGGGAGAGGTCGAAATCGTCCGGGAAACTCGCATAGGGGCGCTGTCCTCTGCCTGCGGCAGACGCGCCCGCTTCGCGAACGCGCAAGCGCTCTTTGCGATTTCCGATTTCCGCCACGCTGAATCCCGCACAGCGGGCGCGTGGCTTCAATCCCCCTAAGCTCCCCTTGCCCGCGGAGCGCGTGCATCGTCCGCAGACGATGCTTCCTTGTCTCCTTACTTCTTCACAAAAACATTTTTCCCATCCGAAACCACGGTCAAATCCCCATCCCGACCGCTGTGTACATCCGTCCCCAGCTCTTGCAAGATCTGCATAACCAGCGGATCGGCGGGGTCGTCGTCACTGTCCGGAATGAACGCAATCTTCGGTGAACAGGCCGTCAAAAACGCCGTGCTCGCGTCCACAATCCGCCCGTGATACGGCACTTTCAGCACATCACAGGCGATATCTCCCGCGCGCAGAAGCTCGGTCTGCCGCGCGTCCTCCGCGTCGCCGGGAAAAAGGAATTTCGTTTCGCCATAGGTCACATATGTCGCCAGAGAAAAATCATTCTCCTCGTCCGCGCCGTAATCCGTCCGTTCGGCGGCGGTTACGCGCAGATGCGTTTTTCCGAAATCCGCCGACCATTCGCTGCCGGCGGACAGAATCTCCACCCGCGTCTGAGGGCTTTGCGAAAGGGCGTCCCTGAACTGCGTATACTGCTTGCTCTCCTTGGCGTACTGCGGCATGACGACCTGCGCAACCGAAACACTCTCCAGAACCTTGTCCGCGCCGCCGACGTGATCTTTGTCAAAGTGGGTGATGATCATCAGGTCAATTCGGTCGATGCCTTCCCCGGCAAAGCGCTCAGCCAGCTTCTTTCCACCCTTGTTTGTGCCCGCGTCAATCAGAATGCGCGCGCCGGTTTCCGTCGTCACCAGCGCCGCGTCGGCCTTACCCATATCGTAAAACGTCACGGTCACGCTCTGCGCCAGCGCCGAACAGCCCGCCAGCGTCAGCAGCAGCGCCGCCAGACAGGTGATGATTTTTTTCATACGCAGCCTCCTCGCTCAAGATACGGGGCTTTGCCCCGTCGCCTCACCAAAGGGCTTTCCGCCCGTTTGGCGCATCGCCCTTCGGAAACCTTCGGGTGCCCCCCGATTTCGAATAGTTCTTACGATTTGCTATTATACCAAAAGAAAAGACGAATGAAAAGCGGACAATCCTGCCACCTTGACGCGCGCGCCGCTGGAATTTATAATGGTTTCGTCATTTTGTTAAAATAGGTGTATCTATGCAAAGCTATATCGAAACCCTCGGCCGCCTGATTGCCTCTCAGGTTGCGCCCCATCCCCGTCGGGCGCGCCGCATGCTGACGGCGGCCTATTCGTGGGTGCGCTTTTCCGGCAAACGCAAAAAGCTGACGGACGCGAAATCCGCTTACGCGCGGATGAATGGACGCGTCGCGGATACGCTCATCCGCGGCATGAATCAGCCCCAACAGGCCGTGATGGTCAACATCTTCATGCCCTGTGAGCTGATGCACGCGATGGGGCTTACGCCGATGTTTCCGGAGGGGCTGTCGGTTTACGTCGCCTGCACGGCCTGCCAGCATGTCTTTGCCGAACGCGCGGAAACTTCCGGCATTCCGGAGAGCTTCTGCTCTTACCACAAGACGATGATCGGCATGGCGGAATCCGGCGTGCTGCCCAAACCGCTGCTGATTGCCGGAACGACGCTGGCCTGTGACGCGAACCAGCTTTCCTTCCGTCATCTGGCCGCGCATTATCCCGCGCCGCTGACCCTCATCGATGTGCCCGCCCGCGAGGACGATGCGGCCGTGGCCTACGTTTCCGATCAGCTCCGCGAGCTGGCGCGCACGCTCGAAACGTTGACGGGCAAAAAGCTTGATGAGGCGAAACTGCGCGAGTCGATGGCCTGCGCCAACCGAACGCTGGCGCTCATGCGCGAATACGCCGACCTCCGCGCGGAGGTCTCGCAGGATACGACGATGACGGGCGAACTGTGCAGCCTGATTGCGACACACTGCCTGCTTGGGCATGCGGATGGGGAAAATTACGTCCGCGAACTGATCGAAACGGCCAAACGCGCGCCCAGGCGGGAAACGACGCGCCGCAAGCGTATTTTCTTCATCCATACCCTGCCCAACTGGCAGGATTCCATGATCCGCATGCTGGAAACGGAGAACCGCTGCGAGCTGGTCGGCTGCGACATCACTTTCGATTCGCTTATGCCGCTCGATCCGGACAAGCCCTTTGAAAGCATGGCGCGCCGCCTGCTTGCCAACGTAAACGGCGGCCGTTCCACGCGGCGCATTGACAACGCGATTGCGTGGGCAAAGAAGCTGAACGCAGACGGCGTGATCGTGTTCTGCCACTGGGGCTGCAAGCAGACGATGGGCCTCTCCACCCTCGCCAAGCGCAGGCTGGAAGAAGCGGGTCTGCCGACGCTGGTGCTCGACGGCGACGGATGCGACAGCCGCAACGTCGCAGACGGACAGATGGTAACGCGCGTCGGCGCGTTTCTGGAACAGTTGGAGGGGATGGACGCATGATCGGATACAGCTGTAAATATGCGCCGCTGGAACTGATCGCAGCCTACGGCGGAAAAGCGCTGATGCTCGACGCGGAAACGGAAGATTTTTCCCGCGCGGAGACGCTGACCCACGCCAACGTCTGCTGCCACGCCAAAGCGCTGCTCACCCAGGCGCTGGATATAAGCGAACTGGTGCTGACGGACTGCTGCGACGCGACACGGCGCACTTATGACGTGCTGGAATCCGAAGGCAGACAGCGCTTTCTCTTTCAATTTGACCTGCCGCACGACGACGCAGCCTGTGCGCGCCAGCGCATGACGCGCGAGCTGCTGCGCTTTGCCAAAGCCTACGGCGCATATACGGGCGCGGCGTTTTCCAAAGCGAAATTTCTCGCCGCCTGCCGGGATAATTCGCACGCCCTTCTGCCAAACGAGCCGTTTATCGCGGTACTCGGCGCGCGCGTCAGCCCCCAGCTTTTGGGGCAGATCCGCTGCGCATTCTCCATCCCGGTGGAAAACCTGACGTGCAGCGGTCTGCGCACGCTGGAAGAACCGCCGAAGGAGGCCGCCGATTTCTCCTTTGAAGAACTGATGGACTGGTACGCGGGCGCGCTGCTCCGCCAGACGCCCTGCATGCGCATGACCGATATCGCGGCGCGGCGGACATTGTACGAAAACGAGCATATCTGCGGCATTGTCTACAACACGGTCAAATTCTGCGATTATTACGGCTTTGAATACGCCGAGTTGAAGGCGAAAAGCCGTATTCCGCTGCTCAAAATCGAGTCGGATTACACCGTCACGGCGCCGGGGCAACTCACCACGCGGTTGGAAGCCTTCCGCGAGAGCCTCGACCTGACCGCAAAGCCTTCCCGGACACCGGAGCCAAAACCCATGAACAAGCATCTCTTTGCGGGCATTGACAGCGGCTCGACCACAACCAACATGGTTGTGCTCGACGCAAACGAAACCTTGCTCGCTTTTTCCATCGTGCGAACCGGCCCGCGCGCGCAGATGGGCGCACAGGCGGCGCTGGAAGACGTCTGCAAACAGCTGAACATCAAAAAAGAGGATTTCGCCGCCATCGTCGCCACGGGCTATGGCCGAAACAACATTCCCTTCGCCACGGACACCAGGACGGAAATCACCTGCCACGCGCGTGGCGCGCATTTTCTGAATCCCGCCGTTCGCACGATCATCGACATTGGCGGGCAGGACAGCAAAATCATCAATCTGGATGAAACCGGCCACGTCACGGGCTTCATGATGAACGACAAATGCGCCGCCGGAACGGGGCGTTTTCTGGAGATGATGGCGCGCACGCTGGAACTGGACATGGCGGAAATGAGCCGCCGCGGCCTAACGTGGGACAAGGAGCTGACCATATCCAGCATGTGTACGGTTTTCGCCGAATCGGAGGTCATCTCGCTGATTGCGGATAACCACACGGACAGCGACATCATTCACGGGCTGAACAAATCCATCGCCGGCAAAACCGCCGCGATGGCCGCGCGCGCCAAGGGACAGCCTCCCTACATGATGACCGGAGGCGTGGCGCGCAACCGCGGCGTTGTGCAGGCGCTGGAAGAGAAGCTGGGCGCAAAGCTCTTGATCAGCGAAAACCCGGATCTGTGCGGCGCGCTCGGCGCGGCGCTCTTCGCTCTGCACGGCGATTAATTCTGCTTGCGCCGCGCGGAAGAACGCGGTATACTGAGGGTATCCTTCCGCCTTCCGCAGACGGTGGAAGCGTGAACGCTCAAGATTGTTTTGCCATCCGGCATTTTTTACATCATGAATTCCAAAGAGGGGGTTTTTTCCGATGGGCCAATCGTTTATTCCGGCGGGTTATGCGCCGCACCTTTCTCTGTATGAAACGCAGAGCGCCATCAGCTTAATCAAGCGCGTGTTTCAGGATGCGCTTTCCCGCGAACTGAATCTGCGCCGCGTGTCCGCGCCGCTGTTCGTCGAGCCGGATTCCGGCCTGAACGACGACCTCAACGGCGTGGAACGCCCGGTCGGGTTCGATATTCCGTGCGCGAACGCAAACGCGCAGGTCGTTCATTCGCTGGCCAAGTGGAAGCGCATGGCGCTCTACCGCTACGACATCCATCCCGGCAAGGGCATTTACACCGACATGAACGCCATCCGCCGCGACGAGGAGCTGGATAACCTGCACTCCGTCTACGTCGATCAGTGGGATTGGGAGAAGGTCATCACACCGGAAACGCGCACCCTCTTCACGCTGCATCAGGCTGTGACGGGCATCGTCTCCTGCATCTGCGACACGCAGCTGACCGTGCGCGGCAAGTATCCCCAGCTGTGCGATACGCCGCTGCTGAACCGCCATGTCGCCTTCATCACCGCACAGGAGCTGGAAGATCTGTACCCCGATCTGACGTCCAAGCAGCGCGAAAACGCGTTCGCCAAAAAGCACGGCACCGTGTTCATCCAGGGCATCGGCGGCAAGCTGCGCTCCGGCAAGCCGCACGACGGCCGCGCGCCGGACTACGACGATTGGGAGATGAACGGCGATATCCTGTTCTATGACCCGATTCTGGATTGCGCGCTGGAAATCTCCTCGATGGGCATTCGCGTCAGCCCGGAATCGCTGGATCGTCAGCTGACGCTGGCGGGCTGCGACGAGCGCCGCAAGCTTCCGTTCCACAAGATGCTGCTGGAAGGCCAGCTCCCCCTGACGATGGGCGGCGGCATCGGCCAATCCCGCCTGTGCATGCTGCTGCTGGGCAAGGCCCACATCGGCGAAGTGCAGTCCTCCATCTGGGACGAGCACACCCGCAAGGTCTTTGAAGACGCCCACATCACGCTGCTGTAAATTGTGGGGCTCTGCCCCACACCCTGCCAAGGACCTGAGGCTCTTGGATTTCCCACCTTCATGAATCGCTTTGCGATTCATGGATATCCTGTCGATTCAAGCCGCCGCGAAGCGAAGAAAGGGTGCAGGGAACGTGTTCCCTGCCGGGGTTTGGGGCAGCGCCCCAAAAGGAGTTTTTATGCGATATACCATCGAAAACGAGTTCATCCGCCTGACCATCGATTCCCTCGGCGCGGAAATGGTCAGCGCCGTCGATCGGGCCACCGGCAGCGAAATGATCTGGTGCGCCGATCCCGCCGTCTGGAACCGCCACGCGCCGATTCTCTTTCCCTATGCAGGAAAGCTGACGGGCGGCCATTTCAAGGCGGCGGACGGCAAGCTCTACGAAGGCAAACAGCACGGTTTCGCCCGCGACATGGAGCATATCCTGCTGATCCAGACCGGGCACGAATTGACCTTCGAGCTGGCCTCCAGCGACAAAACCCGCGCCATCTGGCCGTATGACTTCGCGCTGCGCACGACCTTCACGCTCGAAGGCCGCCACGTCCGCCATACCGTCAGCGTGCGCAACACGGGCAGAGAAACCCTGCGCTTCGGTCTGGGCTTCCACCCCGGCTTCACCCTGCCGTTTGACGATAAGCATACCGACGCGGATTACGACATCCTGTTTGACACGGTGGAATCCCCGCTGTGCCTGAATACCGCGCCAAACGGCCTCATCGGCGCGGCGCCGGATTACTATCTCGGCCGCAACATCACCCGCATTCCGCTCAGCGCCGAGCTGTTCGCGCGCGACAGCCACTGCATGGTGAACCTCAAATCCCAATCCCTCTGCGTGCTGGAGCGCGACACGGGCCGCCGCATTCGCGTAAACATTGCGGATTTCCCGTATACGCTGATCTGGTCCACGCCGCAGAAGCCCATGCGCTTTATCTGCGTCGAGCCGTGGCACAGCATCCCCGGCGAGGATGACGGCCCCATCGAGTGGGAGCAGAAGCCCTGCGCCGCCAGCCTTGAAGCGGGCGAAAGCTGGCAGACCACGCTGGATATGGCATTTGAGCGGTAAACGGCGGCCTGAGGCCGCCCGCACTTCCGCCAAAATCCGACAACTTCCAGCGTTTTGCACATACAGACGATTTTTGTGCAGTTTTCCACGCGTCAAAAAAGAGGCCGCCCGGCCTCTTTTCGTTTATCCGTTTACTGGCGTTATTCCGCGAACCCCGTCATGCCCTGCAATCCCTTCACCTTCACGCTGAACGCGCCGCCTCTGGCGGAAAGCGTCTGCCCATCGTCGGTGACGAGCGTCTTTGCGCCGCAAACGTCTTCCGCCGTCAGGTAAACGACGACTTCCTTCGCGCTGCGGTTGATGAGCGTGACGGCACAGGCGTTTTCGGCCTGGCTGCCGAACGCGTCCCGTCCGCTTTCGTTTTTACGAATTACGCCGAGCACATCAGCGCAGGGCGCAAGATAGACGCATTCGCCGGTTCTGAGCACGGGATGCGCGTTCCGCATGGCGGTCATCGCCTGATAGCGGGCGAGCATCTGAGCGTCCTCGTGCCCCCACGGATAGGTGCGGCGGCAGAACGGATCGGCGCAGCCTTCCATGCCCGCTTCATCGCCGTAATAGATGCACGGCATGCCCGGCACGCTGAAAATAAAGCGGAGCATCAGCTGTTCGCGCAGCGCGCCGATCATCCGCTCTTCCGGAGAAAGGCGATGGTGCGCGCGCTGATCGCGGGGAATGTCGCTGCCGTCGTTTCCGGCCAACACGTTGAGAATGCGCGGCCTGTCGTGGCTGCCCATCAGGTTCATCAGCGCATAAAGGAACGGCTTGGGATAATTCTGCGCCAGCGAAGAAAGCTCTCTGGCAACGGCGGACGCGTCCTTCTGTCCCGTTAAAAACGCGATGAGCGCGTCGCGGAGCGGATAATTCATCACGCTGTCCAGCGTATCGCCCAGAACGTAGGAGCGCATTTGTCCATAGGCGACCTTGTGGCTCGCGTCCTCCCAGACCTCGCCGAGCACCGCCGCATTCGGGGATACATCCTTAACCTGCTTGCGCAATTCGCGCAGAAAAGGCATCGGCAGTTCGTCGGCGACGTCCAGCCGCCAGCCGCTCGTGCCCTTTTTCACCCAATGACGCACGACGGAATCTTCGTCCTCCAAGATGAAGCGGCGGTAATCCTCGTCCATTTCGTTGACATTCGGCAGGGTTTTAAACCCCCACCAGCACTCATAATCATCCGGCCAATGGCGGAAGGTGAACCATTTGAAATACGGCGAATGCGGGTCGCGGTACGCGCCGACGTGTTCGCCGTGCGTGCCGCGCCGGTTAAAATAGAGGCTGTCGTCGCCGACGTGGGAAAACACGCCGTCGAGCATCACATGCATGCCCAGCTTTTTTGCGTCTTCACAGAGACGAACGAGCGCCTGCTCGTCGCCGAACATCGGATCGATCCGGCGGTAATCGCTGGTGTCGTATTTATGGTTGGTGCGCGCGCAGAAAATCGGGTTGAAATACAGCACGCTCACGCCGAGCCGTTTAAGATACGGCAGTTTCTGGCGCACGCCTTCCAGATTGCCGCCGAAAAAATCGTTGGCAAAATTGTCGCCGTTTTCGGAGATGTTGAGAAACGGCATCTCATCCCACTTGTCGTGCAGGATGATGTTCTGCCCGTCCTTGGCGTGCATCAGCGCGTCCGTGCCCTCGCCGCGGCAGAACCTGTCCACCATGATCTGATACATCACGCCCTCGCGCATCCACGCGGGCGTATCGTAGGCCGCGTCATAGACCGTGACCTGAAAGCTCTCCTCGCTGCCCATCACGCCTTCGCCGCATCCGGTATGGTCGTCCGGAGCGCCAAGCACCACGCGCCCTTCTCTTGTCTCGCCCTCAAACCGATACCACAACAGATTGGGCGTATCGCCCACGCCGATCTGCGCTTCATAAACCGTCTTTCCGTTCCGCACGCCGAGCGAACGCATGGGATAGCGGCGTTCCGCCCCATTCCAGACACGCAAAAAAAGTTCGAGCGACGTCTGATCGCCTTCTGCGGTCACACGCAGCCGAACCTGACCGCCCGCCGCAACCGCGCCCTGCGGCTTGCGGTCAAACGGGCTGAGGGTATGATGTTTCAAAACCATGTTCGTGAAACGCTCCGTCTTTTCAAAATCGCGCCCCGCCGATTCCGCGCGGGGACTTCTTATTTTTCATTTTAACGTACTTGCCCTATGCTGTCAAGCGGACTGAAGCCGCCTCCGCCTTTGGCGCAGAAAACCGATCCCTCCCATGTTTTCCGCGCGCCAATCCCTTCATGCGGCGCGTTTTTTCAAAATCATCGTTCCACGCCGAGAGTTCACATTTTTGTTTCATTCCCATTACTTCCCTGCTACATCCGCGCGCTATAATACCCCATACACAAGGTCAGAAAGGGGGCACGCAGCATGGCGAAGCGAATTTTCTCTCTGGCGGCGGTCTGTCTGCTGGGCTTCATGCTGCTGCCCGCCGCAAACGAATCGGCGCAAACCGTATCCGTGGCCGTCGGTTCAAACAGCCCCGCAGCGGACGACGCGTCCGCAGCCGGACAGCTGCTTTTCCCCGAACTGTCGGACACGGATATCACGGGCATCCGCATCCATGCCAACGACGACTGCGAATTTGATTTCAGCGTGCGCGGCGAACTGAGCGTCAACGGGCAAAAGGCCGATGAAGAGGTTTTTTCCACGCTGGTCGATCAGCTGACGGCGGACAGCTTCACGCTCTGCGATGATTTTGAGCCGCAGAACGACGCGCTGCTCACCGTCACGGTTTACACGGACACGCAGGATTTTTCCGCCAGCTTTTATCAGGAACAGGGAGACGACAAATACGCCTACGTCGTCGCCGGCGCGGACAACGAGCGCTTTCTGAAAACAGACGCGTGGCGCGTAGGCACGCTGCTGCTGACATGCGAGGGCACGCGCATCTTTGACGCAAGCGGGCAGGAAACGCCGGTGGATTAGTCCTTCAGCCACGCCTCCCAAATCTCCGGGCAATAGCCGACGGTGGCGCGGCGGCCGTCGCGGACGATGGGCAGTTTGAGCAGCTGCGGTTTTTCCATCAGCCCCGCCAGAATTGAATCTCGGCTTTGCGTGTAGGCGATGACGCTTTCGCGGTATGCCTTGCTCTCCCGATCGCAGAGCGCATCCAGACCGACAGCCGCCGCAACGCTTTCCAATTCGCGCTTGCCGATACCGTATTTAAGCACGTCTACCCGCTGATAGGATACGCGGCGCTCCTTGAAAAAGCGCTCGGCTTTCTGGGTGTCAAAGCCTTTTCCGCAATAAATCTGATAACCCATCTTGATTCCTCCGTTCTTTTCCTTATAATAGAGCATGATAACCGCTTCACCCCATTCCGTCAAGCGGTCGTTTTTTCGGCCCCAAGCCGTTTCTGCAAAAACAGGCGGAAGCGCGCATGGCGCGTCCGATTTTCGCTCTATGATCCACGGAAAAATCGACGGAGGTTTTATATATGAAGAAAAAAATTGCGCTCATCACCGGCGCGTCCGGCGGCATCGGCGGCGCATGCGCCGAAACACTGGCGCGCGCGGGCTATACGGTGCTGCTCCACGGCTGTCATGGGCTTGAGCACGCCAAAGCGCTGGCGGATCGTCTCTGCGCCGAGGGCTGCGACGCGCACGCCGTCTGCTGCGATCTGGCCGACAGCGAAAGCGCGCAGGCCATGTGCCGCGACATTCTCGCCCTGTATCATCGCGTGGACGCGCTGGTGCTGTGCGCGGGCGTTTCGCATACCGGGCTTTTCTGCGATATGACGGATGAACAGTGGCGCACGGTCATGGATGTAAACGTCTCCGGCATGTTTTACCTCATTCGCGCGCTTGCGCCGGGCATGATCGCCCGAAACGAAGGCGCGATTGTCACCGTCTCCAGCATGTGGGGGCGCGTCGGCGCATCGTGCGAAGTCGCCTATTCCGCCAGCAAAGCCGCCGTCATCGGCCTGACCCGCGCGCTGGCCAAGGAGCTGGGACCGAGCGGCGTGCGCGTCAACTGCATTGCGCCCGGCGTCATCGACACGCGCATGATGGACGAACACAGCGACGAAACCAAAGCCGCGCTGGCGGAAGAAACGCCGCTCTGCCGTCTCGGCACGCCGCAGGACGTGGCGGGCGCCTGTGCGTTTTTGCTCTCGGACGCGGCCGCCTTCATCACGGGGCAGGTTTTAGGTGTGGACGGCGGCTATATTTAACAAATTGTTAAAAAACGGTTTTTGACAGTTTTTTACACAAAAATGACGGAATTCTCCCATTCGCGCGCGAAACTTGTGGTCAGTTATCGACAGCGACCACATCATATTGTGGATAACCCGCAGACATTCGGCAGAGGGAGCTGCGGAAAACTGCATTTTTCTTCATTTCGCCGTTTGCCAAAAAAGCCTTGAAAGCAGGGCTTTTTTTTGATATGATAGGAAAGCTTCATTGAAAACTTATCCACAGGCGTGGCCCATCTGTCCACAGGCTGTGGAAATCATTGTGGATATCCACAGCATATCCACAGGATGATGTGTATAGATTGTGGGAAAGCGGCCGTCAATCGCCGCAGGAAATACGGAGGTTTCTGCCATGGATCATATCGAATTATGGGACAAGGCCAAAGCGCTGATGCGCGAAGAGCTGGCCAACGTCTCCTATACGACGTGGATTGAGCAGCCGCTCAAGCCCGTTTATGTGGTGGATGACAAGCTCGCGCTGGAAGTCATCAGCGACTTTAACGAAAAAACCATCCGGGCGCGCTACCTGTCCATGATTACCGCGGCGGTGAGCCAGGCCGCCGGGCGCGAAATGACCATTGAGCTGATGAGCGTCAAGGAGCGGATTGAATGGCAGGAACGCCAGAAGAAGGAAGAGGCGCCCGCGATGCAGGGCATCAACATGTTCAACCCGAAATCGACGTTCGACACGTTTGTGGTCGGCTCGTCAAATCGGTTTGCGCATGCCGCCGCGCTGGCCGTCGCCGAACAGCCGGGCGTGGCGTATAACCCGCTGTTCCTCTACGGCGGCGTCGGTCTGGGAAAGACGCACCTGATGCACGCCATCGGCCATTTCATTCAGGAACATTTTCCGAACATGCGCATGCTCTACCTGCCCAGCGAAATGTTTACCAACGAGTTGGTCGCCGCCATCAAGAACAACAAAAACGTGGAATTTCGCAACCGTTTCCGCAACGTCGATGTGCTGATGCTGGACGATATTCAGTTTATCGCCGGCCGCGATTCCACGCAGGAAGAGTTTTTCCACACGTTCAACGCCCTGCACAGCGCGGGCAAGCAGATCATCATTTCTTCCGATAAGCCGCCGCGCGAAATCGCCCGTCTGGAAGAGCGGCTCCGCAGCCGCTTTGAATGGGGCCTGATTGCCGACATTCAAAAGCCTGATTTCGACACCAGAGTCGCCATTCTGCGCAAAAAGGCCGACAACGAAGACATCGAAGTCAGCGACGAAATGCTGGAGCTGATCGCCGGGCGCATCGAGAGCAACATCCGCGAGCTGGAAGGTTCGCTGACCCGCGTAAACGCCTATGCGAAGCTGAACCACTGTGACATCAACGAAGAAGTCATTTCGCTCGCGCTGCGCGACATCAACATTCATCGCGATCCCAAACGCATCACGCCGGAACTGATTATCGATTGCGTAGCCGATTATTACGGGATGAGCGCGGACATGGTTCGCAGCGATTCCCGCAAAAAGGAAATCGCGCAGGCCCGCCACGTCGCGGTCTACCTGACCCGCGAGATGACCAGCCTCAGCCTGCCGCGCATCGGCGACGCCTTCGGCCGGGATCATTCGACGATCATCAATTCCTGCGACAAGATCACCAAACAGCTGGAAAACCAGCCCGATATGAAGGGCGCCATCGCCGATCTGAAAAAGATGATTACAGAGAAATAAGCACGTTGGGGCTCTGCCCCAACCCCCGGCAGAAAACTGAGTTTTCTGCACTTTCCACTTCCGACGCTGCCAAACAGCGTCGGCGAGGTTGATGATTTGCTCCCTTGGTCAGAAGAAATGAAGTCGTGGTTCTCGGCAGTGTGAGTGCCGGGAACCACGGCTTTTCTGTATCGGGGGATTATTGAGCGGTTACTTTCCAAAGGGGCTTGACAGATACAGATTTTGATGGTATTATACATTCAGTTAGGACGATCTAACTTGTGCTTTTTCAAGGCTCATGGTTATATATATCTAACCATGAGCAGCGGCAGAGGAGCTTTTGCTGCATTGGTTTTCCCATATTGACTGGAGGTGTTTTATCATGAAAAAGACCCGATTCATTTCCCTTTTGACGCTTCTCGCGGTATGCGCAATGGCGCTGCCCGGCACGGCGATGGCGCATGGCGTGTGGTTTGCGCGGCGCTCCGACCGCATACAGCTCGTGTGCGGCGAGGGCTGGAAGGACAACGCCTATGATCCCGACGGCCTGACCACCATCAAGGGCTACGACGCGGATTATGCGGACGTGGCCGTCGAGCCGATCAAGGGCGAGGACTATCTGTACATCGAGCCGAGCGACGATCTGGCTGCGGTGTATCTGGAGATGGACTACGGCTACTGGAGCAACAACGCCGATGGCGAGTGGATTCCCAAGCCCATGGACGAGGTGGAGGGCTCCACCATCGGCACGCACGCGCTCAAATACAGCATGAATTACTTCAAGCCCGTCACCGAGGTGAAGGCGCTGGACGGCGTGCTGTATCAGTTTGTGCCCAGCGTGGATCCCTCCACGCTGAACGTGGGCGACGAATTTACCGTGCAGCTACTCAATAATGGCGAGCCCATGGCCGATGTCGATATCATTCCGGACGTGCTCAATCACCACACGGAAACCATCAAGACCGACGAAAACGGCATGGCAACCGTGACCGCGTCCAACGGCGGAGTGAATGTGATTGGCTGCGAAATGGTGGTGCCCTATGAAAACGAAGGCGTTGACCAGAAGGCCACCCGCTCCAAGGTATTTGTCAGCCTGAGCTTTACGCTGTATCCCGAAGAGGAGGATTAATTCGAAGCTTTGAATGCCCGGCCGGCGCTGCCAAGCAGCGTCGGCTTTTTTATCCACAGTTTATCCGTCGTTGTGGAAAATAAAAAAAATTTCAAAAACCCCGTTGACAAACTGCTTTTCCTATGGTATGCTTTATCACGTTAAAGCGATAGCGTATTAAAGCGAACCTCCGGCAGCCAAACCGCCGGATATCAGGAAAGGAGCAACCCCCTATGAAGAAAATGCTTGCCGCTCTGCTGGCCGCCGTCATGACTCTCTGCTTTGCCGCCGCGCTGGCGGAAGATACCGGCCTTGAAGACCTCAAGGCGAAAGGCACGTTTGTGATGGGCTTTGACGAGGAATACCCGCCGATGGGTTTCGTCGATGAAAACGGCGAATATGTCGGCTTCGATATCGATCTGGCGAAGGAAGTCACCAGCCGTCTGGGCGTGGAGCTCGTTCTTCAGCCGATCGCGTGGGATTCCAAGGAGCTGGAGCTTTCCGGCAAAAACATCGACTGCATCTGGTCCGGCCTGACGATGACGCCGGAACGCATCGAGCAGATGACCTTCTCCATTCCGTATCTGGCCAACGAGCAGATTCTCGTCGTGCGCACGGATTCCGGCATCGCCTCCAAAGCGGATCTGACCGGCAAGGTGCTCGGCACGCAGGCGGGTTCCAGCTCGGTGGATGTGCTGAACGCCAATCCCGATCTGCTGGCCGCCATCGGCGAGCCGCAGCTGTATGACGATTTCGTCACCGCGCTGATGGATCTCAAGCTTGGCGGCATCGACGTGCTGCTGATCGACTCCGTTGTCGGCAACTATTACATCGCCCAGCAGGATGACCCGACGATGTTCACCGTTCTGCCTGAGGTGCTGGAAGCCGAGGAATACGGCATTGCCTTCCGCAAGGGCGAGCAGACGCTGGCCGACGCGGTGAGCCAGCAGCTCATCGATATGGCAAACGACGGCACGCTGGACACCATCCGCGCCAAGTGGTTCGCCAACGACATCACGCTGGTCGCCAAGTACGCGCAGTAAGTAAAACAAGGGCGACGTTGGGGCTTTGCCCCCCAAACCCGGCAGGGAACTGAGTTTCCTGCACCTTCCGTTTCGTTTCGCGGCGGTTTTACGAAACCAAGCAAAATAAAGGATGCCGAAAGGCATCCTTTTCATGCGATTGTTTCTTTCCAAATTCACGTTTCCGGAGGCTTTCATGAGGTATTTCAACAATTTCGACGCGTTTATGAAGCTCGTGCTTTCCATGAAGGACGGCTTTGGCAACACGCTGATGATTTTCTTTTTCACGCTGCTGTTCTCCCTGCCGCTGGGACTGGCCGTGGCGCTGCTGCGCATGAGCAGGCGGAAGATCATCAGCGTGCCGACGTCGCTGTACATCCTTGTCATGCGCGGTACGCCGCTGATGCTGCAAATCTTCGCGATCTATTTTGCCATTCCGACGCTGACGAGCGTAAACCTTGACCGCATGAACGCCACCATTCTCGCCTTTTCTATCAACTATGCCGCCTACTTCGCCGAGATTTTCCGCGGCGGCATTCAATCCATCCCCGTCGGCCAGCATGAGGCCAGCCAGGTGCTGGGCATGACGCGCGGGCAGACCTTTTTCCATATCGTTCTGCCGCAGGTGATGAAGCGCGTGCTGCTGCCGATCAGCAACGAGGTCATCACGCTGGTCAAGGATACGTCCCTTGCCAACGTGATCGCCGTCGCCGAGCTGTTCCGTGCGGCGAAAAACGAGGCCAGCCGCACCGCGTCGGTCGAGCCTCTGTTTGTCGCAGGGCTTTTCTATCTGCTGATGAACGGCGTGGTTTCGCTGGTATTCAGTTATCTCAACCGCCGCATGGCGTACTATAAAGACTGATCCCCTCTCAGGCGCGGGATGATAAAGGAGTTTAAGATGCTTCAGGCGATTGATATCAAGAAGAAATTCGGCGGCAACGAGGTCTTAAAGGGCGTAACCGTGCGTGTGGACAGAGGCGAGGTCGTCGCCATCATCGGCCGCAGCGGTTCGGGCAAGAGCACGCTTCTGCGCTGTCTCAACCATCTGGAAACCATCGACAGCGGTGAAATCCGCATCGACGGCCAGCCGATGGTCACGACCGGTTCGGACGGCATTGCGCGCTATCAAAAGGAAAAGGATTTGCGCGGCCTGTGTCTCAAGATGGGTCTCGTCTTTCAGGATTACAACCTCTTTCCGCATTACACGGTGCTGCGCAATCTTGTCGCGCCGCAGCAGTTTGTGCTCCGCCGCAGCCATCAGGAAGCCGAACAGAAAGCCATGCTCCTGCTGGAAAAGGTCGGCCTTGCGGATAAAGCGGGCGCTTATCCCTGCAACCTTTCGGGCGGACAGTGCCAGCGCGTCGCCATTGCGCGGGCATTGGCGATGGACCCGGAAATTCTCTGCTTCGACGAGCCGACAAGCGCGCTCGATCCGCAGCTGACGCAAGAGGTTTTGAGCGTCATCCGCCAGCTGGCCGACGAAAAGCGCACGATGATCGTCGTCACCCATGAAATGAATTTCGCCCGCGACGTAGCCGACCGCGTTATCTACATGGCAAACGGTCTCGTCGTGGAGGACGGACCGGCCAAGCAGGTGCTCGGCAACGACCGCAGCGAAGCCATCCGCGCGTTCGCGGGAAAAAGCGATTATTGAGCGGCATGAAACCTCCTTCTTCTCCGCCGCTGTTTTCGTACAAAATAAAACCCATTCTGCGCATGCAGTTGGTGTTTCCCTCTTATGTTTTTTACATCAAGAGGGTCTTTTTCTCGCCGGAAGTTTAGCCCTATTAAACCTGCACATTTTTCCCGCTGAACTTTATGGTTGACATTGCGCCCCTTCTAGCATATAATCATGCTGTTTTTATGGGTTGTGGCTTCCGCTTCAGCCCGAACAGGTTCAATCACTCAGGGAGGAAACCATGCAGGATACCCTTCTTTCGTTACAACACATCACCAAGAATTTCGGCGAGGGCGACGTTCTGCGCGATATCTCGCTGGATGTGGCCCGCGGCGAATTTGTCACGCTGCTGGGCGCTTCCGGCTGCGGCAAAACGACAACCCTGCGCATCATCTCAGGCCTTGAAACGCCGGACGAGGGCACGGTGCTGCTGGATGGCAAAGACGTCACCGCGCTGCCTCCGGAACGCCGCCCGGTCAACACGGTGTTTCAAAGTTACGCCCTCTTTCCGCACATGAACGTGGAAAAGAACGTGGCCTACGGCCTGCGCGTGCGCGGGATGGATAAGGCTTCCATCGCAAAGCGCGTGCGCGAAATGCTGGAACTGGTGCAGATGGAAGATTATGCAAAGCGCATGCCCAGCCAGCTTTCCGGCGGTCAGCGTCAGCGCATCGCCATCGCCCGCGCGCTTGCGCCAGAACCGGAACTGCTGCTGTTGGATGAGCCGCTGGGCGCGCTGGATTTGCAGCTCCGCCGCCAGATGCAGCTTGAGCTCAAGCGCCTGCAAAAAAAGCTGGGCATCACCTTCGTCTACATCACGCACGATCAGGAAGAGGCCATCAACATGTCCGACCGCATCGCCGTCATGCGTGGCGGCCGCTTTGAGCAGATCGGCACGCCGGAAGAAATCTACGACGAGCCGAAGACGCACTACGTCGCGCAGTTCATCGGCCGCTCTACGATTCTGGATGGCACGGTGGAATCCGTCGGCCGAAACATGGCGGTCATCCGCGGCGCGTGCGGCAGCTTCAGGGTGGACGCTTCCCGCGCGCTTCTGATTGCGGAGGAATCCTGCGAGGTCTGCGTGCGCACGGAACGCATGCGCGCTTCATCCGTGCCGATCGAGGGTTTTGATCTGCCCGCGACGGTGCGCGAAGCGCGATATGCAGGCGGCAGCGTGCTGACCTATGTCACGCTGAAAAACGGGACGGAAGCCGTCGCCACAAGCGAAGGCCGCCTGAGCGACGCGCTCAAGCCGGGCAGCACGGCCTACCTGTACTGGAATCCGGCGCAGGCCGCCGTCATTGGGGGGACTTCCCATGGCGCGTAAAAATTCCCTCAAAGCGCACGAACAGCGCACGCGCGCGCTGATGGCCGCGCCGATGGCGGCATTCGGCGTGCTGCTGGTCGCTCTGCCGCTGATTTACGTGCTCTGCACGTCGCTGGTCACAGGCGGCAAGCTTGAATGGGGCATGGCGCTGACGCTTTCCAACTACAAAGCGCTGCTGCGCGAGGATTATCTCAAGGTCTTTGCCAACAGCTTGCAGCTTGCGTTCTGGACGACAGCGATTTCCCTGCTGGTGGGCTATCCCTTCGGCTACTGCATGGCGCGCGCGCCGCGCAAGTGGAAAGCCCTTCTGATGATGCTGGTCATCATCCCGTTCTGGACGAGCGCGCTGGTGCGTATTTACGGCTGGAAGATCCTTTTACAGGCCAACGGCCCGCTCAACGGCATGCTCCGCTCTCTGGGGCTGATTCAGAAAAACATCAAGTTTCTCGGTTCGTATGGCTCGGTGCTGCTGGCGATGGTCTACTGCCTGATTTCCTTCATGATTCTGCCGTGCCACAACGCGGTGGATAAGATGGATTTCACGCTGGTGGAAGCCGCGCGCGACTTGGGCGCAAATCCCGTTCGGGCGTTTTTCACCATCACCCTGCCGATGACCATGCCGGGCATTCTCGCCGGCTGCGTGCTGGTGTTCGTGCCCAGCGTCGGGCTGTTCTATCTGTCGGATATCATGGGTGGCGGTCTGGTGCTGGTGGGCAACCTCATCCGCGATCAGCTGCTCAAAGTGCGCGACTGGAACGTCGGTTCGGCCATGAGCATGATTCTGATCGTGCTTTCCGCCGGTATCTACCTGCTTTACCGCAAGGTCGGCGGCGATGATCTGGGGGTGATGTGATGGCGCAGAATAAGCGGCGCAAAAAGCGCAAGGTCTTTTCTCCCATCTATCTGACGCTGGTGCTCATCATCCTCTATCTGCCGATTCTGATGGTGATCATCTATTCCTTCAACAGCGGGCGCACCATCGGCAGCTGGCAGGGCTTCACAACAAGCTGGTACAGCCGCCTGTTTTCCAACGCCCTGATGGCCGACGCGCTCAAAAATTCGCTGATTCTGGCCGTCGTCTCCGCCCTGCTGGCGGGCGGCGTGGGCACGCTGGGCGCCATCGGGCTGGCCCGATCCCATCTGAAATTCGGCGGCACGGTCGAAACCCTCGCCACACTGCCCATGATGATTCCCGAACTCGTGCTGGGCATGGCGTATCTCTCCGTGTTCACCGCCGTGGGCTTTAAGCTCGGCATGGGCGCGCTGATTCTGACGCACACGACCTTCTGCATTCCGTATGTATTCATCAACGTCAAATCCCGCCTGATCGGCATGGACCCCGCGCTGTCGGAAGCCGCGCGCGATTTGGGCGCAAACCCGATGCGCGTGCTGAAAGATATCACCCTGCCGCTGGTCTTTCCGGCAGTGCTCTCCGGCATGATGCTTTCCGCCGCGATGAGCCTGGACGACGTGGTGATTTCCTTCTTCGTCACCAGCGCCGAAACGACCACCCTGCCGCTCAAGGTCTATACTGGCCTGCGTTCGGGCGGCACGCCGGAAATCAACGCCCTTTCCACGCTGATGCTCGGCGTGATCTTCATCTGCGTGGCGCTCAGCCAGTTTTTGACGGCAAAAAGCAATGCGAAATTAAAATAAGATGGGTTCGACCGCCGCGAAGCGAAGAAAGGGTGCGGGGAACATGTTCCCTGCCGGTGTTAGGGGCGGAGCCCCAAATACTGAATCAGACGCACTCCGCGTTTGAGATAAATCGACCATTCCTTAATCAAGGAGGAACATGGACATGAAGAAACTTCTTTGCATGCTGCTTGCGCTGCTGGCCATCGGCAGCTGTGCCCTTGCGGAGACCGAGAACGCGGCCGACGAAGCCGTGCTCAACATCTTCACCTGGGAAGGTTACATCGACTACGAGACCGTCATCAAGCCTTTTGAGCAGGAGACGGGCATCAAGGTCAACTATGCGACCTTCTCCAGCAACGAAGAGATGTATGAAAAGCTCTCCGCGGTAAACGGCGGCGACTACGACGTGGTGCTGGCCAGCGACTACATGCTCAACACCACCCGCGAAGCCGGGCTGATGCAGCCGTTCGACGCTTCCATCGTGGATAACTACGCCAACCTGAACGAGGGTTTCACCCATCAGTTCTTCGATCCGGACAACCAGTACGTCGTGCCGTATGTGAGCGGCATTCCGCTGATCGTCTATGATCCGTCCGTGGTGGATATCGACATCAAGGGCTTCAACGACCTGTGGGATTCGTCCCTTGAGGACAGCATCGGCCTCATCGACGACGCGCGCGTGACCATCGGCATGGTGCTGCTCTCCATGCACGAGAGCATGAACACCACCGACGACGCGGTGCTCGCGGAAGCGGCGGAGAAGCTCGATTCTCTGCGCAGCAACATCCACGTGCTCGAATATGAGAACCTGCACAACTATCTGGTCTCCGGCGACATCTCCGTGGCCTACACCTTCACGCCGTTCGTCGCGCTGGCGCTGGACGCCAACCCGGATTTGAAGGTCGTCTGGCCGGAAGAAGGTCTGGGCTTCGGCATTGACGGCTGCTTCATCCCGGTGAACGCGCCGCACGCCAGGAACGCGAACATCTTCCTGCAGTATCTGCTCCGTCCGGAAGTCGCGGCAACCTGCGCCGAGTGGCAGTACTACTGCTGCCCGAACGAGGCCGCCAAGGCGTATCTGTCCGAAGAATACCTGAACAATCCGGTGTTCAACGGCATTTATGACCGCCTCGACGACGCGGAATATGTGCGCAACCTGTCCAGCGAGGACGAGCAGAAGTTCCAGGATATCTGGACGAAGTTTAAGCTGAGCATGCAGTAACTCCTTTTTCATGGAGTAGCGGGGGCGGCAGAGCCGCTCCTGTCTTGAAAAACCCGTCCGATTTCGGGCGGGTTTTTCAAGACGGATGAACCGCCATATTTTCCTGTTCGTAAGATGAAGTATGGAGGAAAGAATCATGTCAAAACTTTTCATTTCCGGCGGAACGGTCATCGATCCGGAAACCTTGACGCGCTTTTCGGCGGATGTGCTCTGCGAAGACGGGCGCATCGCCGCCATCTATAAGGAACCCGCGAACGCGCCGAAAGACGCTCAGGTGCTCGACGCATCCGGCTGCTTTGTCTGCCCCGGCTTTATCGATCCGCACGGTCATATCGACGGCTGCAAGCGCACCGGCATGCTTTCGCTTTTGCAGGGCATCACGACGACAGTCGGCGGCAACTGCGGCTTTTCCCCGCTGGATACGGGCGCATTTCTGCGCAGCCAGACGGAATTTCCGATTCATCAGGCGGAGCTGGTCGGCCTGTGCGCGCTGCGCGAAGCGGCGGGCGTGACGGATTTGTTTGCCCCGGCCAGACGTGCGCAGGTGCACACGATGGAAACCCTCTGCGAACGCGCGCTGCAGGGCGGCGCGGCGGGCGTTTCCCTTGGGCCGGGCTATGCGCCGGGCTCGTCGCTGGAGGAAATGGAAGCCCTCTGTGCGATGGCGCGCAAATACGGCCGCCCCGCCGCCATCGACACGCGCATGTACGCCATGACCGACCTCAACTCGTTGCAGGAAGCCATCGAACTGGCGGAAGTCACGGGCTGCCGAATGATTATTTCTCACTTTGAATATCAATACGGCGTAGGCATTGAATACAAGGCGCTGGAAATGCTGGAGCTGGCGCGCGACCGCGGCGTGGATATGCGTCTGGACAGCGGGATGTACAAGGATTGGTGTTCTTCCGTCGGTTCGGCGCTCTTTGAACCGGTAACCATGCGCGACAACGGTATCGAGCTGCGTCATCTGCGCATCATCACGGGCGAACACATCGGTCTCGTGCCGGATCAGGCGCTCTACGAGCATCTGCGCGAGGCGCACCCGTGCGACGCGGTCGTCGTCAACACCGGCAGCGAGGAGGCCGTCTACACCATCCAGCGCTATCCGCTGACGATGGTTTCCACCGACACGGGCAGTTACGCGCCGGGCGAAGGCCATCCGCAGATCGCGGGCAGTTTCCCGCGCTATCTGCGCAAAATGGTCGTCGAGCGCGGCGAACTCAGCTGGGAACAGGCCGTTTATCACACGACGCTCCTCCCCGCGCAGACAATGGGCTTCAGCCGCAAGGGGCGCATCCGCACGGGCATGGACGCGGATCTGCTCGTCTTCGACCCCGAAACCATCCGCGACCGCGCGGATTTCCCCGGCCTCGGCCGCCCGGACGCCGCGCCGGAAGGTATTCGTTTTGTCATCGTCTCCGGCGAAGTCGCCGCCGAAAACGGGCAGGCAACCGGCGTGATGGCGGGCAAAGCGATGGATTCATTTGATTCCATTTATCCGACGCACCGCGCAAAGGCCGGGGATTAAATTTCCCTGCTTGACAACTTGTCACATTCGGGCTACAATAGTATGCAAATCGCACATCACTTTTTAAACAGCCGTCATTTTCAGGCCGTAAAAGCAATGATGGAACAAAGACGCTCCTCTGACCTCCAGAGAGTCGGCGCTCGGTGCAAGCCGATGGCGGAAGAGCGGGATAACTCACTCCGGAGCCGCCTCTGTGCCAAGCAGAGGCCGAACCCGCCGCGTTAAGGCGCAAGAGGGTTTCCGCGTTTAAGCGGAGATCGAATCAGGGTGGTACCGTGTGGCATTTCGCCTCGCCCCTGCGAAAAGCAGGTGTGCGAGGCTTTTTCATACTATTTCACATTGAGACAGGCGCTTTTGTTTTCAGAGAATTTCGTACCTGCGGGTACGACCAAAGGGCTTTTCGTTCGCCCTTTGGAAACCGTCGACTGCGATACAGACAGGTTTTGATGAGAAGTAGTACCATTTCTTTTTCAGGGAGGAATTGAAGCTATGGGCATGACCATGACACAAAAAATCCTTGCGCGTGCTGCGGGCGTTGACAGCTGCCGCGCGGGCGAACTGCTCATGTGCAAGCTGAACCTTGTGCTGGGCAACGACATCACCGCCCCCGTGGCCATCAACGAGTTCAATCGGATGGGCGCAACAAAGGTCTTTGATCCCGCGAAGATCGCGCTGATTCCGGATCACTTTGTGCCGAACAAGGATATCAAGGCCGCTACGCTGGCCAAGCAAATGCGCGAATTCGCGCGCGCGCAGCACATCGTCCACTACTACGAAGTGGGCCGCGTGGGCATCGAGCACGCGCTGCTGCCGGAACAGGGCCTTGTCGCGCCGGGCGAAGTCATCATCGGCGCGGACAGCCACACCTGCACCTATGGCGCGGTGGGCGCGTTCTCCACGGGCGTCGGTTCGACGGATATGGGCGTAGGCATGGCGACGGGCGAATGCTGGTTCAAGGTGCCGGAAGCCATCAAGGTTGTGCTGACGGGCAAGATGAAGCCGTGGGTCAGCGGCAAGGACGTGATTCTGCACCTCATCGGCGAAATCGGCGTGGACGGCGCGCTGTATCAGTCCCTCGAATTTACGGGCGACGGCGTGAAGGAAATCCCCATGGACGGCCGCCTGACCATCGCGAACATGGCGATTGAAGCGGGCGCGAAGAACGGCATTTTCCCGGTGGACGACGTCTGCCGCGAATACCTCAAGGGCCGCGTGAACCGCGAGTGGACGGCGTTTGAGGCCGACGCGGACGCGGAATACAGCCGCACCGTGACCATCAACCTCGACGAGCTGGATATGACCGTCTCCCTGCCGCACCTGCCGGAAAACACGCAGCTCGCACGCGACTGCAAGCAGGAAATCGATCAGGTGGTCATCGGCAGCTGCACCAACGGCCGCATCAGCGACATGCGCGTCGCCGCGCAGATTCTCAAGGGACACAAGGTTAACGATCATGTGCGCTGCATCGTCATTCCCGGCACGCAGCAGGTCGTCAAGGACTGCCTGAAAGAAGGTCTGGTCGATATCTTCATCGACGCAGGCGCGATTTTCACCATGCCGACCTGCGGCCCGTGCCTGGGCGGTTTCTGCGGCGTTCTGGCCGACGGCGAACGCGCTGTTTCCACCACCAACCGCAATTTTGTCGGCCGCATGGGCCACACCGGCAGTGAAATCATTCTGGCCAGCCCGGCGGTCGCCGCTGCTTCCGCCATCATGGGCCGCGTCGCCACGCCTGAGGAGGTGCTCTAAGATGTTCGTTCAGTCTACCGTCATCAAATACGGCGATCACATCGATACGGACGTGATTATCCCCGCCCGCTACCTTAACACGACCGATCACGCCGAGCTGGCCTCCCACTGCATGGAGGATCTGGACAGCGATTTCAAGAAAAAGAGCGAAACGAGCCACATCATCGTCGCGGGCCGCAATTTCGGCTGCGGTTCTTCCCGCGAGCATGCGCCGATCGCCATCAAGGCCAGCGGCATTCAGCTCGTCATCGCGGACAGCTTTGCCCGGATTTTCTACCGCAACTCCATCGATATCGGCCTGCCGATCATCGAGTGCCCCGCGGCGGCGAAAGCCATTCGTGACGGCGACGAAGTGGCGGTGAATCTGGATACCGGCGTAATTGAGGATAAGACCACGGGCGAAAGCTTTACCGCCGCGCCGTTCCCGCCGTTCATCCAGAAGATCATCGCCGTCGGCGGCATTGAAAATTTCGTTCGCGAAAAAATCGCGGGAAAGGCGTAAGCCATGAAAGCGAATATCGTCACCCTGCCGGGCGATTACATCGGCCCGGAAATCATCGCGCAGGCGGTCAAGGTGCTTGAGGCCGTCGCGGCCAAATACGGCCATGAATTCTATTTTGACGAGCGCAAACTCGGCGGCGCGTCCATCGACGCGTTCGGCGTGCCGCTGACGGATGAAACGCTGGCGGCCTGCAACGCGGCAGACGCGGTGCTGATGGGCAGCGTCGGCGGCCCGAAGTGGGACGCGGTCGAGCCCGCCCGCCGCCCGGAAAAAGGGCTGCTCGCCCTGCGCAAAGGCATGCAGGTGTTCGCCAATCTGCGTCCCTGCACGATTCATCCGCAGCTCTCCGGCGCGTGCCCGCTCCGCGCGGACATCATTGCCAAGCCGATTGACATCATGATTCTGCGCGAGCTGACCGGCGATATCTACTTCGGCAAGCGCTGGCGCAGCGATGACCGCGCGGCGGCGACGGACGAGATGGCCTATTCCGTGCCGGAAGTCGAGCGTCTGGCGCGCATCGGCTTTGAAATGGCGAAAAAGCGCCGCGGCAAGCTCTGCTCGGTGGACAAGGCCAACGTGCTGGAATGCAGCCGCCTGTGGCGCGAGACGGTCGAGCGCCTGAGCCATGAATATCCGGAAGTTGAAGTCAGCTATATGTACGTGGATAACGCCGCGATGCAGCTGATTCTCAATCCGGCGCAGTTTGACGTGATGATCACCGGCAACCTGTTCGGCGACATCCTCTCCGACGAGAGCGCCGCGATTGCGGGCAGTCTGGGCATGATGCCTTCCGCCAGCCTGGGCAGCACGACGCGCGGCCTGTATGAGCCGATTCACGGCAGCGCGCCGGATATCGCGGGCCGCAATATCGCCAATCCGCTGGGCACGATTCTCTCCGGCGCGCTGCTGCTGCGCCACAGCCTCGGCCTTGAGCAGGAGGCCTCCGCGATTGAAAAGGCGGTTTCTCAGGTGCTCGACGAAGGATATCGCACGGGCGACATCTTCTCCGAAGGCTGCACGAAAGTCGGCTGCACTGAGATGGGCGATCTCGTCGCGGCGCGGGTGTAAGGGGAACGTTAAAGCGCCGCCTCAAGTCCGGGAAACTCGCATAGGGGCGCAAGCGCTCCTTGCGATTTCCGCCATGCTTTTTCCCGCACAGCGGGGGCATGGCTTTAATCCCCTGCCGGAAACCTGAGGTTTCTGGACTTCTCTCCATATAAAAAATGCTGTGATCAAGGATGAATTGATCCAGCATTTTTTATGATGATAGGGGAGACGCCGCACCTCTTCCATCTGCGAGTTCATGTAGGCGTTGTATACGCCCGCGATTTTCATGCGTTTTATCCGCGTCTCTTACAGCGCCATCAGTGCGGAAACCACGCTTTCCGCCCACTCGTCAAAGTGTTCGGGATTCAAATCATACAGCAGCCCGGCGCAGTCGGTCGCGGAAGCGGTCATCTGCGCGGCGCTCCGTCCCAGCGCAGTGGTATAGGCGGGCGCGGCAAGCGCCGCCAGTCCTTCTCCCGTCAGCATCTTTTTGACCAGCGAAAGCGCGGCCTCACGGCGGGCGCCGTCCTGCCAGCAGGCGCGGGTGATCGCCAAGCCGTAGCTCGGCGTGCCGACCAGCGCGGTGCGCGCCTGTCCGTCCATGCCGGAAAGGGACAAAACAATCGTCTTCTCCTGCCGCGCTTCGGGAAGCGTTTCCGCCAAATCGCTTCCGTCAAAGCGCATGGCCGCAACGCCCTCGGCAAACGCCTGCTGCGCCTGCTCATCCGTCAGATTCCAGGGATCAACGCCGAACGCGCCAACTTGCGTGAGCGCCGTCAGCACGCTCTTCGCGCCATCCAGCGAGGTCTGCTGGCCGTATTGATCGGCAGGCGCGCCGAGCATGGCCGCGCAGTCCAGCGCGATTTCCGCCCATTCGCACATGGCGTTGGCGATCGGCGTAACGCCCTTCTGCGCCAGCGACGCGCAGGCCGCAACCAGCTCGTCATAGCTCGTCGGCACGGCGACACCGTTCGCCTCCAGCACGTCGGTGTTGATATACAGGCTCTCCCAGTTCAGACGAACCGGCGTAAGCAGCACGCTTCCGTCGCTTTCCGCCATCGCGGCCATCTTTTTCGCACCGCAGTCCGGCGCGGCGGCGAGCAGTTCATCCACGCCGACCAGCTTATCCGCCGCCAATCCGCTGCCCAGCGGCACAACGACGATATCCGCCCTGCCGGAGGCCACCATCTCCTGCATCTGCTGCATGAACACGTCGTCCTCAAGCCCGGAATAATCCTCCACGAGATTGCCCGTCTCATTTTCCCAGGCGGTGATCAAATCCATGTAGCCCTGTGCGGCAAAATCCATATCCGCAAACGGGGTGAACGTCGTCACCGTCGTTCCGGCCGCCAGCGCCGAAAACGAAACCAGCGTCAGACATGCCAGCAGCATCAAACCCGAAACCATCCTGCGCATTGTTAAGAAACCTCCTTCATGATCCTTATAATCCCAGATTAATCGCTTTTTGCAGCGTCTTCCGCGCCAGGGGCGCGGCCACGCCGCCGCCGCTTCCGCCGTTTTCCACGAGCACGCAGACGGCATAGGGCGCATTGTCATTGGTGATATAGCCAACGAACCACGCGTGTGATTCGATGCTCTTATCGTTGCTGGCTTCCGCCGAACCGGTTTTGCCCGCGACGGTGTAGCCGTTATCCAGCGCGGCGCGCTTGCCCGTGCCGGATTTCACCACGCGGATCATTTCGCTTTCCAGCCTGTTTGCGACGTCTTCGCTGATCACGCGCCTGCCGCCCGCATGGCTGAGCAGCGCGCGGTTTCCGCCCTGCGCGGTCGTGACTTGCGCGATGAGGCGCGGTTCGTTCATCACGCCGCGGTTGGCAATCGTCGAAGCGATGAGCGCCATGTGCAGCGGCGTGGCGAGCACGCGCCCCTGGCCGATGGCCGACCACGCCAAATCCTCCGCGCTCAGATCGTCGATGGGATAGCTGGAATTATAGACGATCAGATCGCTGAACATGAAATTCTCGTTGAAACCCATCTCCTCCGCCGTCTGTCCCAGCATCTCATAGCCGAGATCCTGCGAAAGCGCGGCGAAGGTCGTATTGCACGAGTGCGCAAACGCGTCGGACAGGCTCTGCACCCCATGCGCGCTGCCGTCTGTGACGGAATAATTGCCGACGGGATAATAGCCCGTGCAGTCAAACGCAAAGTCATTGAGATCGGGCAGATTTTCCAGCGCGGAGGCCATCGTCACGATTTTAAACGTCGAGCCGGGCGGATAAAGCCCCTGCGTCGCGCGGTTGATGAGCGCGCCCGCCGATTCATCCGCCAGCGCCGCGTCCATATTCGTCGGATCGAACTGCGGCATGGAGACCATCGCCAGAATTTCATTCGTCTTGTAATTGAGCACGACGACCGCGCCGCGCTTGCCCTTGGGAAACTGCTCGCTGATGTAGCGGGAAAGCCGCTCGGAGATCGTCAGCCGCACGTCGTCGCCGCGCTGGGTTGTGCCGGTGAAGGCGTCGGCCAGCCGCTCAAAGATGCTGGAACGGAACCCCAGCAGGAATTGGGCGTGGAACGTATCCGCGCCGGTTGAAACCTTGCCGCCGCTGTCGCCGATCACCTGACAAACCGCTTTGCGCGTATCCGCGCTGTTGTTATAGCGCCGCTGGCCGTCCTCATCCGTATAGGCCAACACCGTGCCGTCCCGGTCGGTCAATGTGCCCATGATGACATGCTGCTTCTGGCTGCTGATGCGCGGATTATACGGATTGGCGACCCAGCGCCCGCCGTAAAAATAGACGGAATAGCAGAAATACGCAATCACCAGCGCAAACAGCATCACCAGCAGCAGCGTCAGCAGGTGCATACGCCGCTTGATAACCTTGATAAAATCACCCCTTCACGCACAGAATATCCTCTTCCAGATTCTCCTGCGCCCTCGCACTCGCCCCGTGCAGAATGCCGATCATCGCCATGCACGAGAGCAGCGACGAGCCGCCGTAGCTGAGAAACGGCATCGTCACGCCCGTCAGCGGAATCATTTTGATCACGCCTGCGACGATCATGAACGTCTGAATGCCCAGCATCGCCAGCACGCCGCAGCCCAGCAGCATCTCAAACGAGCGCCGCGCGCGGGCGACCACCGTCACCCCGCGCAGAATCAGCAGCACATAGACCGCCAGCAGCAGCACACCGAACACCTGCCCCAGCTGTTCGCAGATGACGGCGAAGATGAAGTCGTTGTAATAGGCGGGAATCTTCTCCGGCGTGCCCTGCCCCAGACCCACGCCGAACAGGCCGCCCGAACCGATGGCCAGCAGCGCCTGAATGATTTGATATCCCTTGTCCGTCGGATCGCTCCACGGATTGCGCCACATCGCCACGCGCACTTTCACGTGCGCGAACATCTGATAGCCCAGCGCCGCCGCGCCCACGCCGCCGCCAAGGCCAACGACCGTCAGCGGCACGTTGCCGCAGGCGACATAGAACAAAACCAGCGTCGTCAGATAATAAATGAGCGCCGTGCCGAGGTCGCGCTGCATCATCAGCAGCAACAGGCACGCCGCCGCGAACACCAGCGCAGGCATCATCTGCCAAACCGTGCGGTGCGCGCTGAAAAAGTACGCCAGCGCCAGCACGACCGAAAGCTTCACGATTTCGCTGGGCTGAAACGAGCCGAGCAGCGGCACCTGCACCCAGTTTTTCGCGCCGTTGTTCCACTCGCCGAAGGCCAGCGGCAGAACCAGCGCGCCGATGCCCAGCACCATGCCCAGCAGCGTCAGCCCCCGAAAATGGTGCACATGGAAGACGATTTCGCTCATCACCAGCATCACCGCCAGACCCAGCGCGTAAAACACGGCCTGCCTCGCGCCTCGCGCCGGCGAAACGGTGTAAAGCACCACGACGCCCACGCCGCAGAGAAAATTCGTCAGCGCCATCACCAGCGAATCCATCGGCAGAAAGCGCGGAAGCGCCAGCGTGGTCAGCAGCCCCAGCGGCGCAACCGCCGCGCAGAGCATGACGGCCTGCATATCCGGCGCGCCCTCCGTTTTGACGGCGCAGAGCAGCAGCCCCAGCACCTCAAACACCAGAGTCAGCAGCGCGATAAGCGTCACGCCCGCATCGCCCGCGCGGCTGACGGCGCGCCGTCTGTCTCTGGCGACGGCGGCAACGCGCGCCTTTTCCCGCTTTTCCCTGCCGGAAAGCTGCTGTTCCGGCTCATAGCGTTTGGACGCTCTGCGTTCGGTTTTTTTCTCTTCTTTCGGCGCTTCCGCTTTGACGGCGCTCTTTTTCGGTTTGACGGGTTTATAGACGGCTGTTTCGTCCTCCCGCTTGTCCGTATCGATTTTGCCGCGGGCCATGCCGTCACCTCCGCCTGTCTTTCTTTTCTCTCTTTTGTGCGGCGGACGCGCGCTTTTTCTCATCCGCTTCGCTTTGATTCAGTTTCTTCTTCTCCCGGCGGATCGCGCCGCGCGTAGGCGCGCCCAAACCTTCGCCGCGCCCCTGCCCGGCCTTGCTGCGGCGGGCGCTGGTGACATACGGCTCGTCCGCGCCGTCGGCCAGCTCGCCGCGGTCATACATCCGCAGAACCAGCTTCAATTCGCCGACGCGCAGAATCGCGCCGTCGCGCATGACGGCCTCGTCGCCCGGCTCAATCGGCGTTTCGTCGGCCAGAAAACCGTCTTTATGCAGCGGCACAAGGTGCAGCTCCTCGCCCTCAACCCAGAAGAAGGCCGAACGCATATGCACCTTTTTATACGGCACGCAGACATCGCAGCTCATCGATCCGCCGAGCGTCCCTTCAAACGGCACGCGCAGCTCTGTTCCGGCCGGGAGCCGTCTGCTGCCTGCGGAAAGCACGATAAAACGCCCCGCCGCGCCCGCCTGCGGCAGATTCCTTTTCACCCGCCGCCAGAGCGCGCGGTCTTGGGCGTATTTTTTGAAGGCCAGCAGCACGATCAGCGCGATGATCGCCGCGCTGAGATAGCCAAAGCCCATGGACGCCACCTGATACCAAGCCTGATTCAACCGTGCCAGCCTCCTGCCTGCCGCCGGGCAGGGGCCTCGGCGGGAAAATCTTCCCTCCGATTATACCATAGAAACGCATGAGGCTGTCAAATTTATCCCGAATGACGAAAAAAATCCCCCGTGTTTTCACACGAGGGAAGAAATCAGTCGTTCTCTTCAAAATCGCCGGTATAGAGCTGATAATACTTGCCGTGCTGGGCAATCAGCTCGTCGTGCGTACCGCGCTCGATGATGCGGCCCTGTTCGAGCACCATGATGCAGTCGCTGTTGCGCACGGTGGAAAGGCGGTGCGCGATAACAAACGTGGTGCGGCCCTTCATCAGGGAATCCATGCCTGCCTGCACGAGCGCCTCGGTGCGGGTATCGATGGAGCTGGTCGCTTCATCGAGAATCAGCACGGGCGGATCGGCGACGGCCGCGCGCGCGATGGCGAGCAGCTGACGCTGGCCCTGCGAAAGGTTGCCGCCGTCGCCCTTGAGCATGGTGTTGTAACCGTCCGGCAGGCGAGTGATAAAGCCGTCCGCGTTGGCCAGCTTCGCCGCCTCGATGCACGCCTCATCCGTCGCGTCCAGCCGGCCATAGCGGATATTCTCCATGACCGTGCCCGTAAACAGATGGGTATCCTGAAGCACGATGCCCAGCGAGCGGCGCAGATCATCCTTCTTGATCTTGTTGATGTTGATACCGTCGTAGCGGATCTTGCCATCCTGAATATCGTAGAAACGGTTGATCAGGTTGGTGATGGTCGTCTTGCCAGCGCCCGTGGAGCCGACAAAGGCGATCTTCTGGCCCGGCGTGGCGTAAAGCTTGATGTCGTGGAGCACCATCTTATCGTCGCTGTAACCAAAGTCCACGTTGTCCATTACGATATCGCCCTTGAGTTCTCGATATTCGGTTTCGCCCGTGTCCTTATGCGTGTATTTCCACGCCCACAGGCCGGTGCGCTCCGCGCTCTCGGTGAGCACGCCGTTTTCATCCTTTTTCGCGTTGACGAGGTTCACATAGCCGTCGTCCACTTCCGGCGTCTCATCCAGCAGTTCAAAGACGCGCTCCGCGCCCGCCAGCGCCATGATGATGGCGTTAGACTGCTGAGAGACCTGGTTGATCGGCTGGTTGAAGCTCTTATTCAGGGTCAGGAAGGAGACCAGCGTGCCAATGGTCAGGCCGAGATAGCCGTTGGTCGCCAACAGACCGCCGACCACCGCGCAGAGCACATAGCTCAGGTTGCCCATCGCCATCGTCAGCGGCATGATGGTGTTAGCGATGCGGTTTGCGCTGTACGCGCTGTCGCGCAGAGCGTTGTTCAGCTTCTTGAAGCCATCAAAGTTTTCCTCTTCGTGGCAGAAGACCTTGACGACCTTCTGGCCGTCCATCATCTCTTCGATATAGCCGTTGACCTTGCCCAGATCCATCTGCTGCTGCACGAAGAAGCGGCCCGAATTTTTGATGCGCTTCATGGAGAGCGTCATCGTCGCGGCGACCATGAACAGCGTGATGATCAGCAGCGGCACGTTGAGCATCACCATCGAAACGACGATGCTGACAATCGTGATGACGCTGGAAATCAGCTGCGGCATGGACTGGGAGATCATCTGGCGCATGGTGTCGATATCGTTGGTGTATACGCTCATGATATCGCCGTGGGCATGCGTGTCAAAATACTTGATCGGCAGGCGCTCCATCTTGGAAAAGAGCTTGACGCGCAGATTTTTCAGCGTGCCCTGCGAGACGAAGATCATCAGATAGTTGTACAGCCACGCGCTGAACGCGCCGAGGATATACACCGCCGCCACGCCGAGCACCGCACGGCCCATCGGGCCGAAATCCGGATTCGGCTGGCCCATCATCGGGGTGATATAGTCGTCGATCAGGCGCTGCATGAACATCGTGCCGTAAACGTTGGCCACGGCGCTGATGAGCAGGCAGATGACGACCGCGATGCAGTGGACCTTATACTTGCTCATGATCTCGGCAAAGATGCGCTTAAACGTCTTGCCGGGGTTCTTCGCGCCGGGCTTTCCGGCGTTTCTGTTGCGTCCCATCATGGTCAGTCGCCTCCCTTCATGGCGGCCTCATCGAAGTCGCCGCCGCCGTTGCCGACCTGGCTGTTGTAGACCTCCTGATAAATCGCATTGGTCTTCAGCAGGTTTTCCGGGGTGTCAAACGCGTTCACGCGGCCATTATCCAGCACAAGCACGCGGTCCGCATCCTGAATGGAGGAAATGCGCTGCGCGATGATGATCTTGGTCGTGCCGGGGATATGGGTGCGCATGGCTTCGCGGATCTTTGCGTCCGTCGCGGTATCGACAGCGCTGGTGGAATCATCCAGAATCAGCACCTTCGGCTTCTTGAGCAGCGCGCGGGCGATACACAGGCGCTGTTTCTGGCCGCCGGAGACATTCGTGCCGCCGCGCTCAATACGGGTGTCGTATTTTTCTGGGAAACGCTCGATAAATTCATCCGCGCACGCCAGATGGCAGGCCTCCCGGCACTGCTCGTCGGTCGCGTTTTTGTCGCCCCAGCGGAGGTTGTCGTAAATCGTGCCGGAGAAAAGCACGTTGTTTTGCAGCACGACGGAAACCGCGTCGCGCAGGCTCTCCACGTCGTATCGGCGCACATCCACGCCGCCGACGCGCACCTCGCCCGCCGTTACGTCGTACAGGCGGGAAATCAGGTTGACCAGACTCGACTTGGACGAACCTGTACCGCCCATGATGCCGATGGTCTCGCCGGACTGGATGTGCAGATCGATATCGCTGAGCACCGGCTTGCCGCTGCGCTGCTGATAGGCGAACGTCACATGGTCAAAGTCGATGGAACCATCCTTCACGGTCTTGACCGCGTTTTCCGGGCTGGTGATATCCGACTGCTCCTCCAGCACTTCCTCGATGCGCTGCGCCGCCGCGGCGGACTGCGTCACCATGACGAAGACCATGGAGAGCATCATCAGGCTCATCAGGATGTTCATGACATAGGAAAGCAGACTGGTCAGCTCGCCCGTGGTCAGGCCGGTCTGGCTGACGATCATCTTCGCGCCGAACCAGCTGATGACCAGAATGCAGGCGTACACGGTCAGCTGCATGATCGGCATGGAGAAGGAGATGATGCGCTCGGCGGAGATGGAGTTTTTGAACAGATCGTCCGCCGCGCCGGAGAACTTTTCATCCTCATATTCTTCGCGGACAAACGCCTTGACCACGCGGATCGCGCCGACGTTTTCCTTGACCACACCGTTGACCGCGTCGTATTTGCGGAACATCTGACGGAAATACCGCATCGCCTTCGGGATGAGGATGACGATCATCACGCCCAGAAACGCGATCGCAACCAGAAACACGGTGGAAAGCTTCGCGCTGATGGAAAACGCCATGAACAGCGCGACAATCAGCGTCACCGGCGCGCGGGTGCAGATTTGCAGAATCATCTGAAACGCATTCTGGATGTTGGTGACGTCGGTGGTCAGGCGCGTGACAAGGCCCGCGGTGGAGAACCTGTCGATATTGGAAAAGGAATAATCCTGAATGCGTCCGAACATCGACTCGCGCAGATTGGCGGCCAGACCCGTGCTCGCCCGCGCGCTGTGGATGCCCGCGCGAATGCCGCAGACCATCGCCAGCACCGCCATCACGGCCATCAGCGAACCGATCTTCGCGACGTGCTCCATGTCGCCCACGGCGATGCCCTTGTCGATGATGGACGCGGTGAGATACGGAATCAAAATTTCAAGCACGACGCACAGCGTCGTATACATCGGCGAAAGCAGCGCGTCTTTTTTGTATTGCCTGATCTCCTTCGCAATGCGCGCGCCGGTGATGTGCTTCTTTTCGCCGGTCTTTTTTTCTTCAGCCATTCGAATCCTCCTTTTTTGCTCTTTCTGTTTCTATGCGGTCTTCTTCTATGCAGTCATCCTGCCTGAACTCCGGGGACGACGTGATTTCAAACACGCGTCCGAGGAGATGAACAAACGTCGGCGCATCCTCTCCGAGCATGGCGAGCATCTTCGATATTTTGCTCATGAAATGCCGCTTTCTCTTTTCGCAAAGCCGATCGCCCGCTTCCGTCAGGGACACCATCACGCGCCGCCTGTCTTCTTCATCGCTCTCGCGCTCCAATAAACCCTTCTTTTGAAGGCTGCCCAGCACGGCGGCAATGCGCGAGGTCGTCATATCCAGCCTGCTGCTCAGCTCTCCCGCGGTCATCTTTTGCCGGCTGTTATGCAGAAGCCGCATCACCGCCATCTCGCCGCGCAGGGTCGAGCTGAACCGATTATCCCGCGCTTCCCGCGGATATTCATCGAGCAGACGAACCAATTCTTCCGTCAGCTCCGTATTCCCAATCACGCTATTCCTCCTTTTTGCTAATACTGTGAGTTATTATACGGAGGATACAAAAAAGTGTCAACAAACAAAGGCGACAAAATTGTGTGCGGTCATCTTATCAAAGAACACAATTTGCTTGACAAATGCTAAACGGTGTGCTATGTTTGGATTCAAACGGGAGGGATTGAGCCTTTGCCTGATTTCCTCCGCCAAGAACCCAAGGCTCTTGGCTTTTTGAAAGGGTGAATATCGGAGCATGCGTAAGTGATTTCTGTTTTTACGGACAAAAAGCACGCAGAATGGCGGGCTTATTTCGGTTTGTCTGTCAAAGCGGAAACCTCTTGCGCAGTTCTTTTCAGAAAATCGTTTTCAGGTTGATTCAGGTCGTTTTTCGCCCATATGTTTCCAAATGGCGATGCGCTTTGATCTCTGATCGACATCTGTTGATATGCGCAAAGACCGTCTTCGGCAGAAACCGAAGACGGTTTTTTTGATAAGGAGTTCCTATGCTGACTGTAAACCAACTCACCCTGACCCACCGTAAAGACCTGACCGTTTTGGTCGATTCCCTTTCCTTTACCTTAAACGACGGCGAACGCCTCGCGCTCATCGGCGAAGAGGGCAACGGCAAATCCACCCTCCTGCATCTCATCCGCAATACGCTTGAAAAGCGCTCCGATCTGCGCGTCTTCTATATGCCGCAGGATGCCGGCGACCTGCTGGATTTCTCCCTGTCCCCCGTCGAGCTGCTCTCCCCGTCCGGCAAAAAGGAAGAGCGAAGCCGAGCCGGTATCCTTCTGGGCAGCACGAAATTCACCGCCGACGAGATGAACCATCCCAGCGCGGGGCTTTCCGGCGGGCAGAAAGCCAAGCTGATGTTCCTGATGATGGCAGAGAGCGGCGCGAATGTCCTGCTTCTGGATGAACCGACGCGCAATCTCTCCCCGCTTTCCGGTCCCGTCATCCGCGAACTGCTTGCGGAATATCCCGGCTGCATCATCACTGTCTCCCATGATCGGCGTCTGATTCAGGAAGTCTGCACGCGCACCGTGACGCTGACCCCCGAAGGGGTGCGCCCATCCTCGTTTTGCGACAATTTTTGACAGAATCAGACACGAGTGGGGCTTACCGACTCGTTTTTGTCCATTTTACGTTTTATAATGGAGTGTAAGTGGAGAAATTTACCCTAAAATAATTGACAAGTGGAAAAAATTGGATAAAATGAAAGGAGTGAAACCAAAGAAGGGAGCGCATCGATATGAAGGATATCGCCATTGAATATTTAGGGGGAAGCGGCTTCCTCGTATCGCTGGGCGATACCGGCCTGCTCTTCGACGCAAGCGAGACCGGCCCGGATAAGCGCAGTCTGCCCGGCAAAGAGACGCTCGCGGCGTTTGAAAAGCTGTATGTGTTCGTCAGCCACCACCACGACGACCATTTTTCCCCGACGATCTACGATCTGTGCGGCGAAAAGGCGACGTACATTCTGGGCTTTGACATTCCCGAACCGCATCGCGGCGTGCGCATGGCCCCCGGCGACGAGCGCGGTTTCGGCGCGCTGACCGTCCATGCCTACGGCTCGACGGACGAAGGCGTTTCGTTCTATGTCAATTTTGCAGGCATCACGCTGTTCCACGCGGGCGATCTGAATCTGTGGCATTGGCGGGATGAATCCTCCATCACGGAAATCGAAGCCGCTGAGCGCGCGTTTTACGACTGCGTCGCGCCAATCCCCAAACAGAAAATCGACGTGGCGTTTTTCCCCGTCGATCCCCGTCAGGGCAGCATGTACGACGCGGGCGCGGGCTATTTCATCATGACCGTAAAGCCCAAATTCTTCATCCCCATGCATTTTCAGGGCAGGCCGGACGTGGCGCTGCGCTTTGCCGTCACCGGAGAAACACCGCAGACCCGCGTCGTCGCGCTGGAACAGCCCGGCGACCATATCGATCTGCACCTGCCGGAAGACGAAACCTCCGCGCCGGATCAGAAGCTGAAGGATTTGCTGAAAGAAGAAGCCGACGATTGAGGCTCCGCCTCAAACTCCGTCAGAAACTTGAGGTTTCTGGGCTTCCCGGCATCCTGTATCGCAAAGCGATACCTAACTCCGCGCAAGTCGGTTTGAATCTGTTTTCCTTCTTCCCACGGACGCGCAATGCCCCCTACAACCGCATAAAAAGCTCAAGCATTTTTTCAGCCTGAGCTTTTTTCTTATTCTTCTTTCAACGGTTCAATTTCCCGCACCGTCAGCACGCCGTCTCTGACGGTAAACCGGACATTCTTTTCCGCGAACGCCACGCCGTACAGCCTTTCCGGGTCGCTTTGATACGACGGCCGCGGGTCATGCGCCAGCACGCCGCGCAGCGCCGCACGATGTTCGGGCGCAATCTGCGCTTCCAGTTCCGGCGGAAAGTCAACCTCCAGCGCGTAATTTTTCCGATTCTCGGCGAACCCTCCCGCCGCATCCGGATGGCAGTCGGCATATGGCAGATAGGGCTTGATATCATAAATCGGCGTGCCATCCATTAAGTCTGCGCCGCCGACGATGAGCACAGGCCCGTCCGGCGTGTGCAGCCGCACCTCTTCCAGCGTCACGGACGACAGCCCAATGGGATTGGGGCGGAACGGCGACCTTGTGGCGAACACGCCCATGCGCGTATTGCCGCCCAGTCTCGGCGGGCGGACCGTCGGCGACCACTCCGCCCGCTCGCAGGCCGAAAACCCCCAGATCAGCCACAGATGAGAAAAGCCCTCGATGCCGCGCAATGCGTCCGGGTTTTGATACGGTTTTTCAAAGACAACGGTTGCGCGCGTTTCCGGCACAACGCCGCTCTGGCGCGGAATACCGAATTTCTGCGGAAAGTCGCTCCTGATTCGGGCGATGATTTTAATTGTTTCCATGACTTATCGCGGGGTTGCGTCGGGGCTTTGCCCCGAACCCCACCAAGAACCTGAGGTTCTTGGATTTCCCTCCTTGTTTATCGCTGCGCGATAAACAGACTCAATTCAAAATTCCCTATGGATTGCGCAGCAATCCATACAGCGGGAGGTGCAGGAACCTCAGGTTCCTGCCGGAGATCGAGGCAGAGCCTCGAACGTCTCCCTCACTTCACCAGCACGGACGGCACCTCGACGCCGGAGTCGTGCATCGTCTGCATCATGTGCCGCTGGGCTGCCTGACGCGCGCGCGCGCTGTCGTGCTCCATGATCGCGCGGTACATCTCCAAATGGCATTGGCTTGCGCGCTGATAGCTGCCCTCTACCCGGCGCGTGTGATGATAGCCCGCCTGAATGGATTCATGAATCGTCGGCAGAAGGCGCTTCATCACATCGTTGCCCGTGCATTGAGCAATCAGGGAGTGAAATTCAAAATCATACGGCGTGTAATCCTCGCCGTGCAGATAAGCGTTGTCCATCTTATCCAGCAGATTTTTCATCGCGACGAGCTGCTTATCCTGCCTGCGGACGGCCGCCAGCGCCGCGACGCTCGGCTCAATCAGCAGCCGCGTTTCCAGCAGCTGCGCAATCAATTCCTCCTGATCCGCAAAGCGCAGGCCCAACGGGTCGCTCGCCAGCCCCGGCATGGCGCACAAAAACGTGCCCTGCCCCTGACGAATATCGACAATGTGCTCCGTCTGCAAAATTTTGACCGCCTCGCGCACCGTCGAGCGGCTGACCCCGAAGCGCTCCATCAACTCCGCTTCGGCCGGCAGTTTCGCACCCGTCTTCAGCGATTCCTGTATGATCATCTCCCGCAGTTTATCGGCCACCCGCTCCGGGAGTTTCCGCGTTTTTCTGACTGTTTCCATTGTTTCTGCCTTTCTTTTGCTTCAAGATGAAGGAGAAGCGATTGGGCCTTTGTCCCAAACCCTACCAGAAACCTGAGGTTTCCGGACTTCCCCTGTTCAAGATTCGCCATGCAAACCTTGAACATCCCCCTTATCTCATCCAAGCAAGTTTACATCTGTTTCGCCTTCTTTATCTTTATTAGTGTAGCACATCCGCCTGTTTTTCTCAACCCTTTCGATTTTCCTTTCACGCCTGAATGCGCGTGCAAAAGTCTTCTATCCGTCCGGGCAGGAATTTTTCCCGAAAGCGCGAATACTGAATACGTATGAATTTGCCCTTTTATACCGTTTCAGCGCTCTTTTGGGGCACGAGGTTAAGTTGTGCACAGCGTTGTGGATAAACCGGTCGGTTGTTTTGGGCTTTATCCAGTGTTTTCCACAGGCCAAAAGTCAGCTGTGTTTTGGCTTTTTGGCACTTATCCCGTTTTTCCACCGCTCTACGACTTCTTCTGCTGAACGTATATACTGCTACTACCCCATTGGAGGTTATTAAAATGCGCTTTACTTGTGATACCAATGAATTGAATACCGCTCTTTCCATTGTCAGCCGCGCGCTGGCTGTGCGCTCTACCAAGCCGATTTTGGAAGGCATTCTGTTTGAATCCTGCGATGAAGGGCTGCGGCTGACCTGCACCGATCTGGCGCTGGGCATTGAAACGCTGCTGCCCGCGACGTTCAGCGAAGAGGGGCGCGCCGTTTTGCCGGGTAAACTGCTCTGCGAAATCATCCGCAAGCTGCCGGGAGGCCCATGCGACATCACGGTCGGCGAGCGGATGCAGGCGACGATTCGCTGCGCGAGCATTCGCACGACGATCAACGGTTTCGATCCGGTGGAATATCCTGAATTGCCGCAGGTGGAGGGCGCAAGCTTTGAACTGCCCCAAAACACGCTCAAGGATATGGTCGGCCGGACGCTGTTCGCCATTGCGCAGGACGAGAGCCGCCCGATTCTGACCGGCTGTCTGATGGAAATCAGCCAAACCGAGATGCGCGTCGTCGCGCTGGACGGATACCGGCTTGCGCTGCGCAAGGAGAATGTCGTCGGCCCGGCTGAGCCGATCAGCGCGGTGGTTGGCGGACGCGTTTTGGGCGACATTGCGAAAATCCTGGCGGATACGGAAGAAAACGTCTCCCTGTGCTTCACCAGGAGCCATGTGCGCATGAACATCGGCCAGACGCGCGTGGTTGCGCGCCTGCTGGAAGGCGAATTCATCCGCTACCGCCAGATTCTGCCGGAGGAATGGCAGACCCGTGTGACGGTGGACCGCGCCGAGCTGGGCAGCGCCATCGACCGCGCGAGCCTGATTGCCCGCGAAGGCAAGACCAATCTGGTCTGCTTTAAGATTGACGGCGAAATGCTGGAGGTTACGTCCAATTCCGAGACGGGCGACATGGAAGAGAAGATGCAGGTGAGCACCGAAGGCAAGGATTTGACGATCGCCTTCAACGTGCGCTACATCACGGATGTGCTCAAGGCGCTTTCCGACGAACAGATTGTGATGCGCTTCAATTCCAACGTCAGCCCGTGCGTGATCTGCCCGGTGGAAGGGGAAAGCTATCTGTATCTGGTGCTTCCGGTCCGCGTATTCAACGCGTAAGGAGACGAGGGGGTACGGTGGGGCGCTGCCCCAAACCCCGGCAGGAACCTCAGGTCCCTGCACCTCCCGTCTCGTTTATCGCGGCGCGATAAACGAAGGAGAAGACCGGGAGGTTTGCGTTTTTTCGAGTTTTAACGGAAAAATATAAATTTCTCCATCCGCAACGCGGATGGAAAGAGAGGGTGCAGGGAACGCGGTTCCCTGCCGGGGGGATGGGGATTGGAGCCATGCGTCCGCTGTCGGGATTCGGCATGGCGGAAATCGGAAATCGCAAGGAGCGCTTGCGCGTTCGCGAAGCGGGCGCGTCTGCCGCAGGCAGAGGACAGCGCCCCTATGCGAGTTTCCCGGAGAGCGCCCCGCAGTACCCCCGTGTTTTGCTATGCAGGTTACGTCGCTCAGCCTGAGCTGTTTCAGGAATTACGAAAAGGCGGTTATCGAGCCGGATGCGGGCGTCACCGTATTCACCGGCCCGAACGCGCAGGGAAAAACGAATATTTTGGAGGCGCTGCACCTGTGCTGCCTGGGCAAAAGCCACCGAACCTCGCGCGATGAAGAACTGATTCAGTGGGGAAAGGATACCGCGCGGGTGACGGTCAAAACCGCTCAGCGCGACGGCACGCATGAGGTTGCCGTGATCCTCAGCCGCACCCAGAAGAAGAAAAAAACCGTGCGCATCGGGCTTCGGCAGGCGGAACGCATCGGCGAACTGCTGGGCCATGTCTGCGGCGTGCTGTTTTCGCCGGAAGATCTGCAAATCGTCAAGGAAGGCCCGGCGGAAAGACGGCGTTTTATGGATATGCAGCTTTCTCAGCTGCGGCCAGCCTATTTTTATGCCCTCCAGCGCGCCGTGCGCACGCTCAACCAGCGCAATGCGCTGCTCAAGGAGATTGCCAGAAACCCGTCGCTGCTGCCGACGCTGGATATGTGGGACGAGCAGCTTGCGCGCGTGGGCGCGGTCATCTGCGAAAACCGCCGAGAAGCCGTCGATAAGCTGGCGCAGCTTGCCCGTTCGGCTCATCTGTCGCTGACGGGCGGACGGGAAGAACTGAATCTGCGCTATGTTTCGCAGGTCGCGGACGCGCAAAACGTTTATGAGGCGCTTTTGGAGCGGCTCGCGCGGGCGAGAAGCGAGGATCTGCGGCGGATGACGACCACGGTCGGCGTGCATCGGGACGATATCGCCATCACCATTGACGGCAGGGAAGCGCGCACGTTTGCCTCGCAGGGGCAGCAGCGCAGCGCAGTGCTTTCGCTCAAGCTGGCTCAGCTCGAATGGGCCGGGCAGGAAAGCGGCGAAGCGCCGATTCTGATGCTGGACGACGTGATGAGCGAGCTGGACCCGAACCGCAGACGGCAGCTGATCGAGCGGATCGACCGCGTGCAGACGTTTGTCACCTGCACAGATCTCTCGGATCTGGCTGGCGCGAAGCAGGGCGCGGTATATCGGGTGGAAAAAGGCGAACTGAAGCGGATATGAGCCGCTTTTGGGAAAAAAGAAAAAATCCTGTCAAAATGGGAAAAATCAGGATGATCTGCGGGTTATCCACAGTTCTCCACAAGTTGTCCACAAAATCCGTAAAACTGTGGAAAACATTGTTGATAACTTGCGGAGAAGCGGATGAAAACCCCAAAACCAGAAACAGACGACGCCAAAACCCAAAACGCCAAAAACCTTTTGGGTTTGGGCTTTTGGCGCCCCAAAATCCCAAACCCAAAAGGCGTGCGGGACTGTGGGGTCTCCAAAAGTGGAAAAGTGGGTTTTGGGCGGCACGTCCAACGGAACTCCGTCGTGAAAGGATGCGGACATGGATCGAAACAATAGGCGCGTCAAATATCTCACCGGCGCGAACACAACGTTTAAAGCCTATGGGATGAACGATGAAAAAAAGAAGAAGAATAAAAAGAAGAATACGGTGCAGGGCGCCATCCGAACCGTGATTCTGGCGCTGGCGCTTATCGGTCTGCTCGCCTTGTGCGTCACCTACGCGCTGACAGGTTCGACGCGGGAGAGCGTCGGCCGCGTGTCGCGCATCGGCGCGACGCTCAGCCAAAATGTGTCGCCTTTCGGCGACAGCGTGATTTTCTACGACGGCACGACGCTGCACTGCGTCGCCGCGACGGGCGGCAACGAGTGGAGCTACCAGATCGGCACGAACGCGGACTATGACGCCAACGAAAAGCGCATCGTCGCATGGTCGGGCAACGATCTGTACATCCTCAATCGTAACGGCCGCCTCATCTATAACAATAAGATGAGCGACACCGTGCAGTTTGCCAGCGTGGGCGACGAATATGTCGCCGTGTTTGTGGGCGACGCGGATAACGGCGTGGTTTCCGTCATCAACGGCAGCGGCCAGATCGTCGATAACATCACCGTTTCCGATCAGACGCTGCTGGATATCGGATTTTTCATGGCTTCCACCACCTCCAACGCGCAGCCGATTGAGCTGATGTGGGTGCTGGGGCTGAACACGACCGGCACGGTGATTTCCACCGAATTGCAGACCTTCCAACCCGGCAAGCTCTCCACCGGCAAAAGCTCCATCGGCGAGCATATCGCCTATTCGATCTACGACGAAAACGGCACGCTCAACGTCGTGACCACGCGGCAGATTCTGCATTACAGCTATCGCGCGCTGGAGGCAAGCAGCCCGACGCTGATTTACGGCTATACCGTTGAGGACGTGAAGCAGAACGGCAGCGTGCTCTATCAACTGCTCGTCCCCGCGCAGGAGCAAAACGAGGGCATCAGCATCGCCAATGTGCGCCTGATGTACGGCAGCGTGGATCGCGTGATCCATCTGCCGAGCGCCTGCATCGCGGCCAGGCTGGGCACAAAATCGGTCTACGGTTTTTCTCAAAACGCAGTCTATGCGTGCAGCTTCGGAGAGACGACCTTCCGCGCCTACGCGCTGCCGATCAATGTGACGGCCGTGCTGGGCATGATGAACGACAACCGCGCGGTGGTGGCCTCCGGTTCGGAAATTTACGTGATCGAGCTGCCGACATAAGGGGGAAAAAGCATGAACGTCATCGATATTCTGATTCTGGCGGCGCTGGCCGTCAGCGTGATCTTCGGCATGTACCGCGGATTCATCAGTGGGGTGCTCAGCGTGGCGGCGCTCATCGGCGCGGCGGCGGCAGCTTTTGCCATCAGCCCGTCTCTGGCAACGTGGCTCCAGGAAAATGAAACGCTGGTCAACACCCTGATGTATTACACCGACGCGGGCAGCCGCATCAAAGACCTCGATTTATCGCTGCTCACCGTGGCGCAGGCCAGCCAGAGCGCCGTCGCGCAGATCATCAGCGGCGCGCAGCTGCCCCAGCAGTTTCAGGCGGCGTTTATCAACGCGGTGAATACTGCGCCGGGCGCGACCACGATGTCCACCCTGCTCAGCCAGACGATCGTCAACGTGTCGCTCTCGATTTTGAGCTTCCTGATCTGCTTTCTGGGCTGCTATATTGTCGCGTCGTTCCTCATTCATCTGATCTGCTATGTCTTTGAGCTGCCGGTGCTGCGCCATCTGGACGCGCTGATGGGCGGCGTATTCGGATTGGCGCGCGGCGTGCTACTGCTGTTCATCTTCTTTGCGCTTGTGCCGATCATTCAGGCGGTCGTGCCGGTGCAGCAGCTGACGGACGTCTTTACGGCCTCGCGGCTGGCGCCGCTGTTTGACAGCCAGATCATTCTCTCCATCCTGGGCGCGTAACGGAGGCGGCGTTATGGAAAGCAAAGCGATTCGGCTAACCAACAAGACGGCTGTCGCGCTCCGGGAAAACGCGAAAAAGACGAGAAACGCGTATTTCATCGTCGGCGCAGCCGGCACGCTGGCGCTGCTCGGCGCGGCGGTTTACTTTGGCATGCACTGGCTGCCCGCCGTGCCGCTGCTGCTGGCGGCGGCGGTGGCGATGGACGCGCTGCTGGCGCTGGGGGCGCGGCGCGCGTATTTGCAGCTGATCGGGCAGGCCATCTGCACGGAAGCCGCCGCCAGACAGATTCGCGAGAAGCAGAGCGAGAAGGAGCGCCGCCGTCAGGCCGTCAGCGATCTGGTGGCGATGCAGCAGGATGCGCAGCGCCAGACGCCGGCGACTTCGGAGGCGGATTTTGCCGATGCGCTGGGACAGACGCGCCGCATGCCCGCCGTAAAACCCGCGCCCAAGCCGCCGGAAGCGGCGGGCGGCCATCGCCGGCGCAGACAGGCGGGCTTCACCGTCATCATCGACGATTCAACCAAACAGGTGCAGTGAGGAACATATGATCGCGATCGCATATACCGTTTTGTTCTGCGGCCTCGGCGTGCAGATGATCCGCTGGCTGATGCCGAAAAAAAGTCCGCCGGTTCGAGCGTGGCTGGGCGTTTCGCTGGGCGTGCTGATGGAAATGTGCCTTCCGGCGCTCTGCGCCAATCTGCTGGATTTCACGTTCGCCGCGCACATCGCGGCCGTCGCCGCGGCGCTGCTGCTGGCGGCGGTTTGTTATGCCGCGCGGGAAAAAGCGCCGCTGTGCGCCATGCGGGAAACGGACAGGCGACAGCTGGCCGTGATGGCCGCCGTGGGCGTTTCGCTGGGCGTGCTGATGGAAATGTGCCTTCCGGCGCTCTGCGCCAATCTGCTGGATTTCACGTTCGCCGCGCACATCGCGGCCGTCGCCGCGGCGCTGCTGCTGGCGGCGGTTTGTTATGCCGCGCGGGAAAAAGCGCCGCTGTGCGCCATGCGGGAAACGGACAGGCGGCAGCTGGCCGTGATGGCCGCCGTGGGCCTTCCGCTGACGGCGCTCTCGGCCTATCTGCAATACACCCACTGCATCATGCCCGCGTCGGACGGGTCGTTCTGGTGCGGCCAATCCACCTACGGCGATCTGTGCATGCATCTGTCGTTTATCACGTCGCTGGAAAACATGAGCTTTCCGCCGACTTACAATCTGCTGGCGGGGACGGCGCTTTCCTATCCGTATCTGACCGACGCGCTGAGCACGACGTTTTACATGCTCGGCGTGCCGCTGAACCTGTCGCTCGTCGTGCCGGGCACGCTGCTGATGGCGCTGACCTATGCGGGCTATATGCTGCTGGCGCAGCAGCTGCTCGGCAGGCGGCACAAGGCGGTCGCGGTCGCGGCGCTGCTGTTCTTTTTGAACGGGGGACTCGGTTTTCTCTATGATTTTGATTTGGCGTTTACGGACAATTTCGCCCGCATTCGCGAGATTTTCACCGGGTATTACAGAACGCCGGCCAATCAGCCCGACCTCAATCTGCGTTTTTCCAACGTCATTGCGGACTTGATGATTCCCCAGCGCGCGCTGCTGGGCGGCTGGGCGATGGGCATTCCGGCCCTGTATCTGCTGATTTCCTCCGCGCGTGAAAAATCGTATCGGCAGACGGCGCTGCTGGCGCTTTGGGCTTCCGCTCTGCCGCTGGTGCATACGCATACGTTCCTGGCGCTCGGCCTGTTTTCCGGCGGCTATCTGCTCGGCAATCTCGTTGAGCACAGGCAAGACCGGCGCGGCATTTTGATTCGCGCGGGGCTGTATCTGGGCGTGGTGCTGGCGCTGGCCCTGCCGCAGCTGATGGGCAACGCTGTCAAACAGACGCTGGAGGGCGGCTCGCTGCGGTTCCAGTTTAACTGGGTGAACAACAGCGGCGGATACGGATTCAAGGATTTCTATTTCTGGTTCTGGGTGAAAAACGCGGGTCTGCCGTTCATCCTCGTCGTCTGCGCGTGTCTGTGCGCCCGCAGGCGGGGTTATCTGGATATTGTGCTGGGCATGACGGCGATTTACGTCGTGGCCGAAACGATTCTCTTTCAGCCCAACGAATACGACAACAACAAGCTGTTTTACATCTGGTTCATGTTTGCCATGATTCTGGCCGCGGATTACGGCTCGCTGATCATGCAGAGGCTGGCAGGCCTGCCGGGGCGCGCGCTGCTCTGCGGGCTGTTTTTGTGGGCCAGCGTGTTTTCCGGCGCGCTGTCGCTGGGGCGGGAGGCGGTTTCGGGCTATCAGCTCTTTTCCGCCAACGCGGTTGCAGCGGGCGACTGGATTCGCGAAAACACCGACCGCGACGACGTGTTTTTGACCGGACAGCAGCACATTAACCCCGTCTGTTCGCTGGCGGGGCGGCAGATTATCTGCGGAAGCGACCTGTATGTGTTCTTTCACGGGCTGGATTATGCCCAGCAGTCGGCGGATTGCAGGCGCTTTTACGAAAACCCGCGGGAAAATGCAGACGTGCTGACGAAGTACGACGTGCATTACATCTATGTGAGCGACTACGAACGCGCGGAATTTGACGTGGATCTGGATGCGCTGGATGAGACGTATGAACTGATCTACGAAAACGACGACGTGCGCATTTACGACACGGGATGGAGAGAAACGCCGTGACGGAACGGTTTTTAAAGTATTCCCTGGAGCGGAACTGTAAAATCTGCGTCGTGCTGATGCAGGCGGGGCAGATGAAAAAGGTCAATCTGCGCGTGACGGCTATCGGCGAAGATGGGTTTGACGCAGTGTTTTCCGGCCGGAAACGGCCCGTTCATGTTCGGATGGAGGACGTGCTCACCGCCGCTTATGCGCGTGGGGATCAGGGTGCATTGGCGTGACGGAGAGGGTGCTATGGCAAAAGAGATTCAGCGGGAAACGATTCGGCAGATCGCGCTGCGGGCGAAGGCGATGGGCGGCCGGGCGATGCTGGTCGGCGGCTGCGTGCGCGACGCGCTGCTTGGGCGGGAAAGCGCGGATATCGACTGCGAGGTTTACGGCCTTACGCCGGAACAGCTGCATGCGCTGGCGGCGCAATTCGGCACGGTGGATGAAAGCGGCGCGCGATACGGCATTTTTACCCTCAAAGATGCGGGGATTGATTTGGCCGTGCCGAGATTGGAGCGGCGGATCGGCCCGAAGCACGGCGATTTTGACGTGACGGCGAATCCGACGCTCTCTTTTGAACAGGCGGCCGCAAGGCGGGATTTCACCGTCAACGCCATTTTGCAGGATGCGCTGACGGGGGAAATCGTCGATCCGTTCGGCGGAGAGGTGGATTTGCGGCGGGGCATTCTGCGCGCGACGCCGGGCGAAGGCTTTTGCGACGATCCGCTCCGCGTGCTGCGGGGCGCGCAGTTCGCTTCAAGGTTTCATCTGTCGCCGGATGAAGAAACGCTTGCCAGGATGCGGACGATGAAAACGGACGATCTGTCGCCCGCGCGCGTGCTGGGCGAGATGAAAAAGGCGATGGCAGGCGATGCGCCGGACGTGTTTTTTGACGTGCTTCGTCAGGCGGGCGCGCTCGAACCGTGGTTCGGCGAGCTGGCGGCGCTCATCGATGTGCCGCAGCCATCGTGTTATCATCCGGAGGGCGACGCCTATATCCACAGCATGCTGGTGCTGCATGCGGCCGCGCAGAAAAAGGCGCAGGCGGAAAAGCAGGAAGCCTTTGTTTATGCGGCGCTGACCCATGACCTGGGCAAAGCGATCTCCACCACGCGGGGCGAAGACGGCGAATGGCATGCGAATGGGCACGAGAACACCGGTGTGCCGCTGGCGCGCGCCATGCTGGGGCGGCTCGGCGCGGGCAAAGAGATCATCGCCTATTGCGAAAACATGTGCCGCCTGCATATGCGCGCGCATGTCTGCTATTACGTGCAGGTGGAAGCGGGCAGAACCAATCTGCTGTTTGATGAATCCGTCTGCCCGCATGATCTTGCGCTGCTGGCCGCCTGCGATACGATGGGCAAGGGGAGCGCGGGCGGAGACGCGCCCAAAGAAGAAGCGTTTCTGATGGGACGCGTCAAAATCTATCAGGAGACGATCGCCGGAGGGATGCCGAGCGGCGGTATGCTGCTTGCGGGCGGCATGAAACCGGGGCCGGAACTGGCTAAAGCACTGGGCGAAGCCCGGCGGCGCGCGCTGCTGGGCGAAGATGCTCAGGAAGCCGTAAAAGCGGTTTTGAAGCAGAGAAAATTTGAATAAAGGCGATATAGGGTGGGAAGGCCGGAAAACTCAGGTTCCCGGCAGGGTTTGGGATGGAGCCCCAAGCGTTCCCTGAAGGAGCAATATGACCGATATCAACGGAATTTTCAGTGTCTGCGAGGCTGTCGGAACGGCAGCCTTTGCCGTGTCCGGCGCAATGGTCGCCGTGGATAAGGGGACGGATATTTTCGGCGTGCTGTTGATGGCCGTGTTCACCGCGCTGGGCGGCGGCACGCTGCGCGATATGCTCATCGGCTATTTCCCGCCGCGCATGTTTACCAATTTCCATTATGTGCTGCTCGCCTGTCTGTGTGCGATCGTCGTGTTTGCCATCGCAAGGACGTTTAAGGAGCGCTATGTCGCCCGCGAAAGAATGATCGAGCAGATCAACAACGTGTTCGACGCCATCGGGCTTGGCGTGTTCGCCGTTTCCGGCGCGCGCATCGGCATGGAGGCGGGTTTTGCCGACAACATGTTTCTGACCACGTTCCTCGGCACGACCACGGCCATCGGCGGCGGCATGATTCGCGACGTGCTGCTGCGTGAGATGCCGTTTGTGCTCAAAAAGCGCGTCTATGCCGTCGCGGCGATTCTCGGCGCGCTGGGCTATGCGCTGCTGCTGCGCGTCGGTCTGGGCGAAGTCGCGGCCTATGGGATGGGCATGTTGATTACCACGGCGGTGCGCATGCTGGCAACGGTGTTTAAGTGGAATCTGCCGAAAGCGCTGGAATGAGTTGGAGGTATGGCTGTGACTTTTATCCGGCATTACGATTCCCCTCTGGGCGGCGTGCTGCTCGCCGCGGACAATGCGGGATTGACGGGACTCTGGTTTAACGGCGCGAAATATTTTGCGGCCAATCTGCCTGAAGCGCGCGAAGAAAAGCGCACGCCGATTCTGGATGAAACGGCGCGCTGGCTGGATATCTATTTTGCAGGCGGACAGCCGGATTTCACGCCGCCGCTGCATTTGATCGGTTCGGATTTCAGACGGCGCGTCTGGAAGCGCCTGCTCGAAATTCCGTATGGGCAGACGACGACATACGGCGCGCTGCTGGGCGGCGGCATGAGCGCGCAGGCTGTCGGCGGCGCGGTTGGACACAACCCGATTTCCATCATTGTGCCCTGTCATCGCGTGATAGGCGCAAACGGCAGCCTGACGGGCTATGCGGGCGGCATCGATAAAAAAATCGGCCTGCTGACGCTGGAGGGCGTAGATGTGGGGCGGCTGACCCTATCAAAATGCAAGACAAAATAAAATGTGTCCTGAAAAGAGGAAAAATGAATATGAGAAAAGCGCCCGGCCAAAATCGGGCGCTTCACTTTTGAAAAATGATGCGATTTATCCACAAAAACAGAAAAGATTGTGGACAATCACGCTTCCGGCCGTTCCATGTTGTTTTCCTCATGAAGATGGCGGCGGCGGGAAGCCTTGAAATGCTGCGGAATGGTGCGGAAGCTCTTTTTGAGCTTGATGGACTGCACAAAGCAGAGCGCTACCAGCAGCAGCGAGACGATAAACAGGATATCCGTGTAGACAAAGCCGCGAATCGCGCAGACCAGCGTAATCAGAGCGCTCATCACGGTGATGACGAGCAGACCCAGCACGTTGAGTTTTCGGCGCAGAATGAAATTTTTGAAGCGCTGACGCTTGGATGGTTTTTGACTCATGCGATGACGTTCCTCCCCGGAAAATGGCTGTTTAACAAGCCGTATAGCGTATTCTTTCGCCAAAAAAAGGAAAACCCCTTTTAAATCTGCGTTAAGAAATCATAATCTGCGGGCGGTCAAACGGGAAAAACGGGGCGCTTTTTCCACAAAGCTGTGGAAAAATCAGCTTCTTGCGGCGCGCTCGGCATTGGCGGCCATCCACGCGACGCACAGCGGCAGCACATCCTCATCCACCTTGAACATGCCGTGGTGATGGGCGTAGCAGCAATTCTTTTCCGGCGCGAGCATGCCGACCTGCACAAAGCAGCTGGGGGCGATAGCGCGGTAGGCGGCGAAGTCGTCGCCGAGCATGCAGGGTTCCTGTTTTTGAATTTTTTCCGGCGGAACGAGTTCGGCGGCGGTTTCGCGGGCGATTTGGCAGAGGGCTTCGTCGTTGACGACCACACCCGTCACTTCGTTGATGTCGATTTCGGCGGTGCAGCCGTAGGCGGCGCTCACGTCGGTGATGATGCGCTTGAAATGCTCGATGAGCCGCGCGTGCACGTTGTCGTCAAATGCGCGCAGCGTGCCCTCCAGCACGGCGTCCTGCGCGATGATGTTGCAGCGCGTGCCCGCGTGGAACGAGCCGACGGTGACGACCACGCTGTCCATCGGGGAAGTGAAGCGGGAGACGATGGTTTGCAGCGACTGCACGACCGCCGCGCCCGCGGTGATCGCGTCTACGCACTGTTCCGGCGTTGCGCCGTGGCCGCCTTTGCCGTGGATGGTGATTTTGAACATATCCGGCTCGGCCCAGATGCCGCCTGGCGTGGCATGCAGCGTGCCGGTCGGATACAGGCTCCAGACGTGCAGGCCGAAAAACGCGTCTACGTCGCTGACCAGTCCCGTTGCAATGACCTCGTCCGCGCCGTGTTCGCCCTCCTCGGCGGGCTGGAAGATGATCTTATAGGCGCCGCAAAGCTCGTCGGCATGCGCTTTGAGCAGGCGGGCGACATACACGCCGCAGGTGGTATGCGCGTCGTGGCCGCAGCCGTGCATCAGACCGTCGTGTTCGGATTTATAGGGCACGTCGCAAAGCTCCTGAAGTTGCAGCGCATCGGTATCGAAGCGCAGGCCGACGGTTTTGCCGGGCTTTGCGCCATGGATGACGGCGATGGTGATGTTGTCCTTCGGACAGAGCATGTCGATGCCGTGGGCTTTGAGCTGCTCGCGCACGCGCCGGTTGGTTCGGTTTTCAAAATGGGACGGTTCGGGATGGCGGTGGAGATCCTCGAAAAAGGCGCGCATTTCGCCTTCATACGCTTGGGCTTCATTCAAAAAATTCATGGCATTCACGCTTTCTTGTAATGTACGGGGAGAGGAAAAAACGTTGGGGCGCTGCCCCAAACCCCGGCAGAAACCTGAGGTTTCTGCACTTCCCACTTTTGATTGCTGCGCAATCAAAGGGATGAAAACATGTTTCTCTGTTCAAAGAAAAAATCCTTTTTCGCTTTTGCGTTATTGCAGGATTTTTACGTCGGCGGTCACGCGGACGGGCAGGGTTTCATACTGCGCGGGCCAGTTCAGGCGCTCCCAGGCGGGAATATCGGGAAAAGCCCGAATGCGGATTTTGCCGAAACCGACGGCGTCGCAGGAGGCGGCCTGGAGTTTTTGCAGCACGTTGACGCAGTCCTGTGCAATTTCGGCGGCGAGTTCTTCTTCCGTGCGCTGCTGATTACCGGCGGAGAGGGTGAGCGTCAGGCGCAGAGAGACAAAGAGCGTGCCATCCGGATCGATTCTGCGTTTGACGCGGGTTTGCAGGCGGGTTTTATACTGCGCGCCGTCTATGACGGAGACGCGGGTGCTGGCTTTGCCCGTCATCAAGCAGAAGAGACTGACTTCGTTTCCGGTGAGGGTGCCGGTCATACGCGGGCCGGAAAACAGCGCCGCGCCCATGTATTCATTCGGCGCGGGCGCCGTTCGGGGCAGATGGCCTGGCAGGCGGTCGATATCTGTTTTGCCTTGCAGCAGCAGGATGTTGTCAAAGTCGTTGCCCGCGGCATAGACGGCTGCCGCGTCTGTCGCGGCGGATTCCATGGCGGCGATGACGGCGGAGAGATTTGGGCTGGGCGGGATGACGTCAAGCTGTTCATAGTGTTCAAACAGCACTTCAAGATACTTGGACAGGCGCAAGCCGAGCACGGCGCGCTGTCTGCGGATGAAATCGCCCGCATGATCCGGCGTGACGACGACGACGGCTTCGTCGTTGGCGCGGTAGATGGCGTGAATCTGCTTGAGGATGGAGAGCGTCGCATCCGTTTCGGCCAGCGTCTGGCTGATGACGATTTCCTGCAGCTGGGAGAGATTGACGGTGCGCGGCGTGGTTGCGCCCAGCAGGCCCAGCGCGCGCAGGCAGCTCGGCGCGGTAGCGCTCAGGACGATGTAGCCTGTTTCGGTTTGTTCCAGATTTTCGGTTGAACCGGCTTCGCTTTGGGCGCCTGATGCCCCCGAAGCGGCGCTCTCCTGCGAGCCGGAAAGGGCTTTGACGGTGATGGTCAGGTTGCCTTCCGGCGCGGCGTCCACCGCCATCGCGATGACGAATAAGCTGCTCTCGATCTCCTGCCCGCCCGTGCAGCCGCCCAACAGCAGGGGCAGAAACGTGAGCAGCATCAACGCGATTTTTTTCAAAGCGTCGTCATCTCCTTACGGGTGAACCTTATCGTCGCGCTGTACGACTCCTTCAGTCAGCTCCCTTTAAGAGGGAGCCTTTTTGAAGAAAGAAATCCCAATCAAAATCCCTTCCGGAATCAGCAGAAACGGCGATACGGCCAGCAGCACGTCCATGCCGAAAAAGGCGGTCGCCATCAGCGCGCCCAGCAGCAGCGCCGCGCAGAGCCACAGGCTGAAAAAACGCAGTTTCGGGAATGCCGTTTCAAGCGCCTGTGCCGCCGCGCAGAGGGTGGAAACCGCGCCGATGAGCATCGAAAAGAGCTGGGCGAGTATCAGCAGCGTCTGCACCAGCCCTTCCCGCGGGCGCGCGCTGGCCAGAATCAGCATCCGCGCGCCCCAGACATGCTGCCCCTGAATGATTTCATAGGGATTGCATAGAGCCAGCGCCGCCAGCATCAGCGCGCCGAGCAGGCCGCCGAGGCCGATGCGCAGCGCGAAAAAGCCGCCTTTCGGCACAGGCGCAGGCGTTTCCAATTCCTGAGGCGGCAGAAAGAGCATCAGCGCGGGCGAACAGGCTGAAAGGCTGAGCAGTGCGCTCAGACCGAGGGATCGGACGCCAGCGCCCAGCAGCGGAAAAAGCCCAGCCATCGAGCTGGAGGAAAGCGAAAGCCCCGCAAAGACGGCCAGCGCGGCGGGCAGCAGCCAGCGAAGCGCAAACGCCACGCGGCACACGCCCGTGCCGGAAGACAGCGCGCAGAGAAGCGCAAACGAGAGGGTCAGCATCAGGCTGGTCAACAGACGGCCGTTTGGTAAAAGCGTCTGCTGAGCGAGCGTCGCGCCGGCGGCCAGCAGCAAAGCGCTGCAAACGAGCAGCGAAACGGCCAGCACAACGCAGAAGGCCCTTCCCGGCGCTTTGGAGAGCCTTTTGGGTGCGGCAAGGCCAATCGCTCCGCCCAGCAGCAGCGCGGGCACAGCGGCCTCATACGCGGCGTTGAGGGCAAGCGGCACGGTCAGCCCCGTCCCGACGGCGAAAATCTGCGCGCCGCATGCGACGCCCGCCGCACAGGCCCGCGCGCGATAGGCGGCGCGGGTGCGCTGCTCAATGCTCCTGTCTTGCAAAAAAAGCCCTCGCTTTCTGCCGCCACAGCGGGAAACGAATCAACAGATCCGGGTTGCCGGGGCGCTTCGGCGTGAGCGGCGCGGTCAAAGGCGAACCGACCGAGCGCATGGCGCACGCGGCGCACAGCAGCGCAAGCCCCAGCAGCGCCATCAGATACAGGCCGCCCAGCGCGCCCGCCGTCAGAAATAAAAGCTGAATGATTTTTATGCCCACGCTCAGCGCATAGTTGGGGATGCAGAAACCGCCCAGTCCGCTGGCCGCGACGACAATCAGCAGCAGCGGGCTGACGATGTCCGCGCTGACGGCGCTCTGCCCCAGAATCAGGCCGGAAACGATGCCCAGCGCGTTGCCCATCGCGCCCGGCGCGCGCAGTCCGGCCTCGCTGATGAGATCGAACGCCAGCGTCATCAGCAGCGCTTCCAGAAAAATGGGCGTGGGCACGCGGGAACTGGTTTCATAGACGCTGGCCAGCAGAATCGGCGAAATCAGCTCGGTGTGAAACCGAATGACGGCGATATACGCGCCCGGCAGAAACAGGTGAATCAGCATGCCGATGAGCCGAACGACGCGCAGAAACGTGCCGTACTGCCAGCGCATGGAAGCGTCGTCCGACGTGTGGAGCTGGTGCCAGAAGGTCGAGGGCGCGCCCAGCGCCAGCGGCGAACCATCCGTCAGCACGACGACCTGTCCCTCCGCCAGAAACGACGCGGCTCTGTCCGGCCGCTCGGTGGAGACGCACTGGGGAATCAGCGCCATCGGATGATCTTCGATCAGCTGCTCAACCTCGCCCGCCGATAATGCGAAATCGCTTGAACAGGCCGTCAGTCTTTTTCTGATACGCGCGAGCATCGCTTCATCCGCCGTGCCGCGCAGATACAGCAGCGCGCAGCGGGTTTTCATCGCGCCGCCGATGGAGAGAAATTCCGTCGTCAGCTCTTCGCGCTGCACAATGCGCCGAAGCAGGGTGATGTTGGTTCGGATGGATTCGCCGAAGCTTTCGTGCGGGCCGAGCACAACCTGCTCCGCCTCCGGTCTGCCGACGGCGCGCTTTTCAAACCCGCGCGTATCCATCACGCACGCGGCTGCGCACCCGTCGCACAGCAGCACGCTCTGCCCGGAGAGCGCGTCCGCAATCAGGTCGTCGAAATTCGATTTCATCTCCGTCGGCAGGACGGAAACGACGTTTTCAATCAGATAATCGACACGGCTTTCCGCCGGCGCATCCTCTCCGGCGTCGGGCGGCAGGGCCATGCACGGCTTGAGGATGTTTTCATCGATTTCGCGCGTATCGGTCATGCCGTCGATGGTCATCAGGGCGGAGATAAACGCGCCGCTGCGGAATCTGCGGATGATGATATCCGCGTTGCCCGACGCACCGAAGCGGTCGCGGAACACGCCGATGTTGCGCGCCAAATCCGCGCTGAGCGAAATGGGATCGTCCTCCATGAATACGCCTCCATGCGTGTGTTTGGCAGATAGGATATCCGAAACGCACGCGTGTCATGCAGGGGCCGATTCATCGGACGATTTGTCAGAATTGACCGATATGACAACAAAAAAACACACAATTTTGAGTGTCGGCTATGGCCTTTGCATGAAAGGTGTGTTATACTAAAGCCAATAGGAAAGTTTTGACTTGTTTCATAAGGAGGACATGCTCATGCAGCTTACCGTTCGTCAGCCTTCCGCGTCCGAGGATGCGAAGCACTATACCACAGACCGTCTGCGCAGCGAATACCTCATCGAGACCGTGTTCGCGCCGGACGACGCGATTTTAACCTATTCCCATTTTGACCGCATCATCGCCGGCGGCGTGATGCCCGTCAACAAGAGCGTGGAGCTGGTCGGCTGCAAGGAGTTGGCTTCCGATACGTTCCTCCAGCGCCGCGAGATGGGCGTGATTAACATCGGCGGCAAGGGCAAGATCACCGTGGACGGCACGGTCTACGACCTCAAGCAGTATGACGGCCTGTATGTCGGCATGGGCGCGAAGGAGCTGAGCTTCACCAGCGACGATCCGGCCGATCCGGCTAAGTTCTACATCAACACCTGCCCGGCGCATAAGACCTATCCGACCGTCAAAATTGACATCGACAAGGCCAACAAGCGCCCGTTGGGCAGCGTGGAGACCTGCAACAAGCGCGTCATCAACCAGTATATCCATCCGGCCGTCATGCAGAGCTGCCAGCTGTGCATGGGCATGACCCAGCTCGCGCCGGGCAGCAACTGGAATTCCATGCCCTGCCACACGCACGAGCGCCGCATGGAGGTCTATTTCTACTTCGATCTCAAGGATAACAACGTCGTCTTCCACATGATGGGCGAGCCGACCGAGACCCGCCACCTGCTCATGCACAACGAGCAGGCCGTCATCTCCCCGTCCTGGTCGATCCACACCGGCGTGGGCACGAGCAACTACACCTTTATCTGGGGCATGTGCGGCGAGAATCAGGAATTTGACGACATGGACAACATCGATCCGATGGATCTGCGGTAATCTTTGATTCTGCCTTGCGGCGGAATGATGAGATACAGAAATCATCAAGAAGGAGGCTTTTTCCCATGAACGAATTTATGAAGAATTTCAGTCTGGAAGGCAAGATTGCCTTCGTCACCGGCGCGTCTTACGGCATCGGCTTCGCCATCGCCAGCGCGTATGCGGCGGCGGGCGCGACCATCGTCTTCAACGATATCAATCAGGAGCTGGTCAACAAGGGTCTGGCCGCTTACGAAGAGAAGGGCATCAAGGCGCACGGCTATGTCTGCGACGTGACCGACGAGGAAGCGGTGCAGAAGACCGTCGCCAAGATCCGTGAGGAAGTCGGCATCATCGATATTCTGGTCAACAACGCCGGCATCATCAAGCGCATCCCGATGCTGGAGATGAGCGTCGCCGATTTCCGCAAGGTCATCGACGTTGACCTGAACGCGCCGTTCATCGTCTCCAAGGCCTGCATTCCGGGCATGATCGAAAAGGGCCACGGCAAGATCATCAACATCTGCTCCATGATGAGCGAGTTGGGCCGTGAGACCGTTTCCGCCTACGCGGCGGCTAAGGGCGGCCTGAAGATGCTGACCCGCAACATCTGCTCCGAGTATGGCGAGGCGAACATCCAGTGCAACGGCATCGGTCCGGGCTACATCGAGACCCCGCAGACCGCGCCGCTGCGCGAGCGTCAGCCGGACGGCAGCCGTCATCCGTTTGACCAGTTCATCATCTCCAAGACCCCTGCCGCGCGCTGGGGCAAGACGGAGGACCTCCAGGGCCCGGCCGTGTTCCTCGCGTCCGACGCGTCCAACTTCGTCAACGGCCACATCCTCTACGTGGACGGCGGCATTCTGGCCTATATCGGCAAGCAGCCGTAAGCGGATTGGAAAGCGCATAAAGGCATAAAAAAGCCGAACTTCTTCAATCATGAAGGGGTTCGGCTTTTTCATGCCTATCAGTTTTCAAAGTCAAAATACGTTTCCGGATACGGTTCGTTTTTCAGCCGATAATGCCACCATTCCTCACTGTATGCCTCGAAACCCGCATCCTCCATGCCTGTTTTGAGCAGGCGGCGGTTTTCCCTCTGCGCGGCGGTCAACTGGGCGTATTCGTGCGCGGAAATCGGCGAAAACCAGTCAAATTCACCGCCCATATCCAGCGGCACGCCCTTCTCATCCGTCAAAGTCAAATCAACGGTTGAGCCGCGCGAATGGCCGGAGCGCCGCGCAATATATCCGCGCGGAAAAAGCTCCCGTTTTTCCAGCGTCGGATAAAATTCGGCCTTACCGACGGTATCGTTTTCAGCTTGCGCCCAGAGGACGAAATCATCCACCGCGCGCTGCGGACGATACGCGTCGTAAATCAGCAGACGCAGCCCCTTTGAGCCGAAATGTGCCGCCGCCTTTTTCAGCGCCAGCGCGGCAGGCAGGGTCAGCACGGCGCGCGCCGCGCCATACCCGCAGGCGGGACGGCCCATGAAATTGTGACTGCCCGCATAGCGGATATCTTCAAACGCATCCGGGATGATGTCGCGGACGTAAACGAAGTCTTCAGGAAGCATGCTTTTCAGAACAACCCCGTAATCTTTCCGTCGTCCGTCACATCGATATTGACGGCGGCGGGCACTTTCGGCAGGCCCGGCATGGTCATGATATCGCCGGAAAGGGCAACCACAAAGCCCGCGCCCGCGCTGACTTTGACGCTGCGAATGGTCAGCGTGAAACCTTCCGGCGCGCCGAGCTTTTTCGCGTCGTCGGAGAAGGAATACTGCGTTTTCGCGATGCACACGGGCATATGGCCGCAGCCTTCGTCGGTCAGCTGCTTGAGCGTTTTCGTCGCGGCAGGCGTGAACGCCACGTCCTTCGCGCCGTAAATGCGCGTCGCGACGGCGCGGATTTTATCCGCCAGCGGCAGCTCGTCGGGATAGGTGAACGCAAACGCGGAAGGATCGGCCTGGTCTGCCTCTTCCATCACCAGCCGGGCCAGCTCACGGCCGCCCTCGCCGCCCTTCGCCCAAACCTCGCAGAGCGCGACTTTCGCGCCGGTTTCCGCCGCCGCACGGCGCACCAGCTCGATTTCCGCGTCGGTATCGGTCGTAAAGCGGTTGAGCGCGACCACCGGATGCAGACCCCAGACCTCGCGGATGTTGCGCAGATGGCGGCGCAGATTGGCGAGGCCGCGTTCCAGCGCTTCGAGGTTCTCCGTGCCGAGGTCGGCTTTGGCCACGCCGCCGTGGCTCTTGAGCGCGCGAACCGTCGCCACGAGCACGACCGCGCTGGGCACGAGATTCGCCATGCGGCACTTGATATCGATGAATTTTTCCGCGCCGAGGTCTGCGCCAAAGCCCGCCTCCGTCACCACAACGTCTGCCAGACGGAGCGCCGTCTGCGTGGCGATCACCGTGTTGCAGCCGTGCGCGATGTTGGCGAACGGGCCGCCGTGAACGAACGCGGGCGTGCCGATGAGCGTTTGCACGAGGTTCGGGCGGAGGGCGTCTTTGAGCAGCGCCGTCGCCGCGCCCTGCGCGTGGATATCCCCCGCGGTCACGGGCTTGTCGTCATAGGTGCGGGCGACGACAATGCGGGCGATGCGCGCCTTGAGATCCGCAATGGAGGAAGCGAGACAAAGCGTCGCCATGATTTCGCTGGCCGTCGTGATGTCAAACCCATCTTCGCGCGGCGTGCCGTTGGGCTTGCCGCCCAGACCGTCGAGAATATTGCGCAACTGACGGTCATTCATATCCATGCAGCGCTTCCAAGTCACGCGGCGCGGATCGATGCCCAGCGGATTGCCCTGCTGAATGCTGTTGTCTACCATCGCGGCGATCAGGTTGTTCGCCGCCGTGATGGCGTGCATGTCGCCCGTGAAATGCAGATTGATGTCCTCCATCGGCACGACCTGCGCATAGCCGCCGCCCGCCGCGCCGCCCTTCACACCGAAAACAGGGCCGAGAGACGGTTCGCGAAGCGCGAGGCACGCGTTGTATCCCTCCAGCCGCAAAGCGTCGGCCAGTCCGATGGAAACGGTCGTCTTGCCTTCGCCAGCCGGGGTCGGATTGATGGCTGTGACCAGAACCAGCCTGCCTTTCTGCGGACGATCCTTCAAAGCAAGGTAATCCACCTTTGCCTTATAGCGGCCGTAAGGTTCCAGCAGATCGGGCGTAAGGCCGAGCGTATCGGCGATTTTTTCAATGGGCTGCATCACGCAGGACTGCGCAATTTCAATATCGGTCAACATGAGCATCCTCCTTCATCTGAACGAAAATGGGATGACGATTGAATAAATTGATTATAAAGGAAAAAAGGATGCAATGCAATGCTTTACGAACGTTCACCCGCGGATTTTTCTGCAAATGAAAAGCCTTAAAAAGACAGGAGAATTGAAACAAATTGTCAATTTTGAGTTGAATTCCGTCGTTTTTTTCTTGCTTTTTGCCTTTTATCGTGATAAGATATTTCAAACGCTTTTCCGTGGTAAAGGCGTAAAGACGCGCCTTGACGAAATGAAAACCGGAAAGCGTCTGCATTTTTTTATTTTTTCAAGGAGGCTTATCTTATGGAACGCGTATTCAATTTTGCGCCAGGCCCGTCCATGCTGCCGCTGCCCGTGCTTGAGCAGATTCAGAAGGAGCTGCTGTGTTACGGCAGTACCGGCATGTCCGTGATGGAGATGAGCCACCGATCTAAAATGTATCTGGATATCTTCAATCAGACCGTCGCCGATCTGCGCGAAGTGATGGCCATTCCGGAGAATTACAAGGTCATTTTCCCGCAGGGCGGCGCGACGGCCATGTTCGCGGCGGTCGCCATGAACCTGATGGACGGCGGAAAAGCCGATTATATCGATTCCGGCAACTTCTCTCATAACGCGCTGGTGGAAGCGCAGAAATACGGCGAGGTCAACGTCGCCGGTTCTTCCCGCGCGGAAAACTATACGCATATTCCGGATTATACCCTCTCGCCGGACGCGAAGTATGTCCACATCACGACCAACAACACGATCTACGGCACACGCTGGGATCACATTCCCGACACGGGCAGCGTGCCGCTGGTTGCGGACATGTCCTCCAACATCCTGAGCGAGGTTTACGACGTGAGCAGGTTCGGCGTGATTTATGCCGGCGCGCAGAAGAACGTCGCGCCCGCGGGCGTGGTCATCCTGATCGTGCGCGAAGACCTGCTCGGCCACGAACTGCCGATCACCCCGAAAGTCATGAATTTCGCCAAGCTCGCCGAGGCGGACAGCATGCTCAACACGCCGAACTGCTTCGGCATCTATGTCGCGGGCCTGACCTTCAAATGGATTAAAGCGCAGGGCGGCGTTGCGGCGCTGGAAAAAGTCAACATCGAAAAAGCTAAACTGCTCTATGATTATCTGGATGAAAGCAAGCTGTTTATCGGCACGGCGCAGAAGCGCGACCGCAGCCGCATGAATGTCACGTTTGTCACCGGGGATCCGGAACTGGACGCGAAATTCGTCAAGGAAGCCGCCGCGCAGGGCCTTGTGAATCTCAAAGGGCACCGCATTGTCGGCGGTATGCGCGCAAGCATCTATAACGCCATGCCGATGGAAGGCGTGAAGAAGCTCGTCGATTTCATGAAACAATTTGAAATGGAGAATTGAGTGATGAACTATCAGATTCAAACGCTGAACGCGATTTCTCCCGCGATTTATACCCAACTCGGCGAACATTATCACGTCAGCGATCACGCCGAACAGCCGGACGCCATTCTCGTCCGTTCGGCTTCCATGCACGACCTCCCGCTTGCGCCTTCCGTGCTGTGCATTGCGCGCGCAGGCGCAGGCACGAACAACATTCCGATTGACGCATGCACGCAGGCGGGCGTGTGCGTATTGAATACGCCGGGAGCGAACGCGAACGCCGTCTGCGAAATGGTGCTGGCGGCCATGCTGCTCTCCTGCCGCGATATTGTCAGCGGCATCGAATGGGCACGCGGCCTGAAGGGACAGGGCGACGGCATTGAAAAGGCCGTCGAAAAAGGCAAAAAGGCGTTTGTCGGCCCGGAACTGCGCGGCAAGACGCTCGGCGTGATCGGTCTGGGCGCCATCGGCGTGCTGGTTGCCAACGCGGCTGTTGCGCTGGGCATGAACGTCGTCGGTTATGACCCGATGATTTCCGTCGAGCACGCGTGGAAGCTCTCGCAGCGCGTCAAGCACGAAAATTCGCTCGACGAGCTGTTTGCCGCCTGCGATTTCATCACCGTGCATGTGCCGATGAACGATAAGACCCGCGGCATGATCGGCCGCCGGGCGCTGTCGCTTTGCAAAAAAGGCGTGCGCATTCTGAATTATGCGCGCGGCGGGCTGGTCGATGAAGCCGCGCTGCTTGAAGCGCTGGCAGACGGACGCGTCGCGGCCTATGTCACGGATTTCCCTTCCGACGCGCTGCTGGGTGCAAAGGGCGTAATCTGCACGCCGCATCTGGGCGCATCCACGCCGGAAAGCGAGGAGAACTGCGCCGTCATGGCTGCCGCGCAGACGCGGGACTTCCTCGAATCGGGCATCATCCACAACAGCGTGAATTTGCCAGCCGTGGACGTCGCGCCCGTCAGCAAGCCGCGCCTTTTCTGCATCCATGAAAACGTGCCGAATGTGCTCGGCTCGATTACCTCCGCCGTCGCGGGCTTTGGGCTGAATATCTCCGATCTGGTCAACCGTTCGCGCGGGAATATCGCCGTTTCCGTCGTCGATCTGGACGACGTGCCGAAAGAAAAACAGAGCGCGCTGATTGAAGCCGTAGAAAAGCTTGCGGGCATGAAGCGGGTGAGGCTGCTGGGGGTATAATTCCTTCAGCCAGCTTCCTGAAAAAGGGAGCCTGGTTGCAAATCGTCTATGGATACCCTGAAAGCGTCATTTAGGGAAAATACCACATTTTATCGCGCTATTAAAAAAACCTCCCTCAGTGAGGGAGGCGGCACAACGAAATTGTGACGGAAGGAGTAAACGAGGCATTTGCCTCGTTTACTCTTTTTATTTCGCCGGCGACAGCAGATATCGAATTTCAAATCCCTTGGACAGATTACCGCTGAGCCTGAGCTGGCCGCTCAGGTAGAGCTTATCGACGGTCACGAGGCCGCGCGCCATGGCGAGCAGGTTATCGAAGCTGCAATGCACGTAGGCTTCCGCGTCGTCGGCAGATGCAGGCTCGACCTGCATGCCGTTTTCGTTAAAACGGATCGTGAACGTGCCTGCGCCGCGCCCGATGATGGTGATCTGCACGACGCGATGATAGCCGCTCTCGTGTTTGACGCGATTGGTGCGCTCATTTTCCATATAGCAGTGGCGCAGCTGGTCAAAGGCTTCTTTAAAGGGGATCGGTTCGCCCGCGCCCGCGCCGCCGCAAATATCCTCGTACATGCGGTTATAGCGTCCGGCGCTCTTGTCCCACGAAAAATCCTTCTTCATGCAGCGCACGCGCAGACGGTCAAACATCTCTTCGTCGCCGAAATACAGCTTGACGGCTTCGGAAATGGCCAGATACAAGTCCTTGGCCTGATAATCTGAGAACGCGAAACCGTCGCCGATGCCGTCAAAATCCTTGTAGGCGCGCACGGAGTCCTTCAGGCCGCCCGTCTCATGGACAATGGGCACGGTGCCGTAGCGCATCGCCATCATCTGTGACAGGCCGCACGGCTCAAAGCGCGAAGGCATCAGATACATATCCGCGCCCGCAAAGACTGCGCTGGCCGTCGGCTCGTTGTAATCGCTGGAGAAGCCGAGCTGACCCGGCCACTGTTCCTTTGCCCACGTGAAATATTCGATATACTTTGGATCGCCCTGGCCGAAGACGATGAGCTGCACGCCCATATCCATCAGCTGCGGCAGGATTTCACGAATCAGCTCGATGCCCTTCTGTTCGACCAGCCGCGCGACGCTGGCCAGCAGTGGCCACTCGCTCTCCTGATTCAGGCCGAAAAGGCGCTGGATTTCGCGCTTGCAGCGCGCCTTGCCCGTTCGGTCTTCGATGGTGAAGTGATACGGCACGAGCGGATCGCTTTCCGGGTTGTAATGCGCCACATCGATGCCGTTGAGAATGCCGTAGAGTTTATGATCCACCATATCCACCACGCCCTGTAAGCCGTGGGCAAAGTAGGGATAATGCAGCTCGCGCGCATAGGTCGGGGACACGGTCGTCACCGCGTCCGCCATGAGCATTGCGCCCTTCATCAGGTTGATATCCTGCCGCCCTTCAAACTCATAGCTCAGGCCGCCGTGATACCAGCCATCCGGCAGAGCGAACGTCGCTTCCATCTCGCTTCTGCCGAACTGCCCCTGATAGGCGATGTTGTGGATGGTGTACACCGTCTTGATATGAGAAAGTTCCGGCCGCAGCACCGCGTCGTTTTTCAGATACAGGATCGCCAGCGCGGTTTCCCAGTCGTTGCAGTGCAGAATATCCGGCAGGTCGCCGAATTCCGGCAGCAGATCGATTACCGCGCGGCAGAAGAACGCGAAGCGCAGCGAATCGTCGCCATAGCCGTACAGGCGCGGGCGATGGAACAGATGCTCATTGCCGATGGCGTAAACGGTCACGCCGTTCAGCGCGCCGCGATAGAGCGAACAGGCAAGGCGGCGCTGACCGAGCACAATTTGGCAGGTTTTGATCCGCTCAAATTCATCGCCGTAATTTTCCTGTGTGACGCGATACATCGGGGTGACGATCGCCATGTCGTCGCCCGTTTTTTGAAGGGCCGGCGGCAGGGAAAACGCCACGTCCGCCAGACCGCCGGATTTGCTAAAAGGCGCGCATTCGCTTGAAACAAACAGAATTTTCATAGGCCGGCTTTCCTTTCGCATACTGTAACTGTTTCTATTTTACAGATTGAGAAAGGAGAAGTCAACAATTTTAACAAATTCGCAAAATAGATCCATGATTTCTGCAAAAAGCGGCCTGAAGCCGCCCGCGCTCATGCCGCCGGGAAGCACTTCATCATGGAAACGGCGGCATTCTGAAAACGCATTTTTTTAGACATATGAAGGGCCCATTTTGGAAAAGACAAAATAAAAAGCGGGGTGCAGCCCGCTGAGTATGTTTGAATTAAAGCCCCAAATGGTTTTCGATTCTGGCCACGCGAAGCGCCAGATCGCTTTCGGAATAGTCGGAAGTCTTCACCGTGCGTTTAATATCCGTGCGCGCCAGCAGATAGTCGCTGGAAACCTCCAGCGTGTCAGCCAGAAGGCAGAGCGTCTCCAGGCTCGGCTGACGCAATCCGCGCTCATACAGTCCCACCGTGTTCAGGCTCTTGCCGATCACATCGGCCAGCGCCTGCTGACTCATGTGCTTGGCCGTGCGGGCAGCTTTCAGCCGCTCACCAAACTTGACCATCCTTGCACCTCCTTTTAGGCGATCATTCACCATGATTTGTAATTGATATAAGTATACCGTTCGCGCGAAAATCGTCTACGGACAAAAAGGGTGTTTTTTGAAAAAACGGAATATTTCTAACTTTTTCTCTATCAATCGACAAAGTTTTTAAAGATATAATGATTCCGTTTTGTCCATCAGGCGCAAAGGCTCTTTGCCCCCGCGTCAAAACATGATATAATGCTGTTATCGGGATGAATATTTTAAAAATTGTTTACGATTTCTGAACATTGGAGGTTTCTGCGCATGCAAAGCAAAACAGAAAACCACACAATGCGTGTGTTTTATCTGCTGGCTATCGTCTTTGTAGTGGATGGTCACACTACACTTGGTAATCTATTTGATCTAAACGGTCTGTTCCGCTACTATTCCTTTCACCTGATGATGTTCGCTTTCGGTTCAGGTTATTTTTTCAAATTCTACGGCGGCGCGCTTTCCGATTTTGCGCACCGGGCGAAAAAGCTGCTCGTGCCGCTGTATTTGTGGAACGTTGTTTACGGCGTGGGCGCGGCGCTGCTGCGCAGGTTCGGCGGTTTTGAACTCGGCGAACCGATTTCGGCCTACACGCTGCTGCTCGCGCCGCTCACCGACGGTCAGCACTTCGTCTGGAACCTCGGCGCGTGGTTCATTTTTCCGTTATTTTTCGCGCAGGTTTTCTACGCGGGTATCCGCCGCCTGTCCGTGCGATGGCACGAAAACGAAGTCATGACCTTTCTGCTCTGCCTGATTCCCGGCTGTGCCGCCGTGCAGCTCTGTTTTTCCGGCAGGCAGGAGGCGCTTCCATTGTTTCTTCTGCGCCCGATGATTCTGCTGCCCGGCTTCGCGGGCGGCCAGCTCTACCGCCGCGTGCTGGAAAAGCGCGACCGTCTGCCCACCGTGTCGTATTTGCTGGCGATTGTGGTGCTGCGCGTGCTGCTTTCCACCCGATATGAAAATCTTGCGTATCTGCTTTCGGATTGCTCCTATTTCGTCTGCGACGCATTCGGCGTATACGCCGGCGGCGCGCTGGCCATTGCGTTTTATCTGCGCATTGCCCGCCTGCTTGCGCCGTATATCGGCAGAAGCCGCCTCGCACTGACCCTCAGCCGAAATACGTTCGCCATTATGATGCACCATTACATGGGGTTCTTCGCGCTGAACTGCGTGTTTCTCGCCCTCAATGCATCGGGGCTTGGCGCAGCGGATTTCAGCGTCCGCTCCTTCCGCACGATGAGCAACTATATGTACGCGCCCGGTGGAAAAACCGAATGGGACGTGATCTACCTGCTCTGCGGACTGCTGCTCCCGCTGGGGATTGAATGGGCATGTCAAAAACTGCTCCGTGTTTTACGCCGCCGCTGAAACCGCATTTTTTTGTTTTCTGTGATATACTTATAAAAAATTTCAAAGGTAAAGAACCGTCTTCATTCGCAAAAGAAGGGCTTTTCGTTTCACAATGGCGTGAAAGAAAAGCTCTTTTTTTATAACAACGCAAAGAACCGTCATGACAAAGATGAAAGGCTTTGACAAAGTTCATGAGGTGAATCAACATGTCTGTTGCCCTGAGAACCGAAATTCTGCCCACCGACCTGACGGCCATGATGAGATGGCTTGCCAATCCGCACGTCTCCCATAACCTGAACGAACATGAGCAGATCATAACCCGGCTGCATCAAATGCAAACCACGCAATACGTGCTCACCTTTGACCGTTATCTGCATCCTGATAAGGAAAAGAATCTTTTTATCGCCTGATTTTCAGCTATCCCCTCCAAACCGGGAGCGGATAGCTTTTTCTTTGTTTTGTCCGAATCGATATGAATTGACGTTTCTGTCCGGATGATGTACAATATGCTCATTAATTAGTTTTAACTAACTAACTTTTAGGAGGTATCTATGCGGGAAGCATTTTATGGCATTTTGATTCCGTTTCTGGGCACGTCGCTTGGCGCGGCTTGCGTGTTCTTCATGAAAAAGACGCTCAGCGACACGGTGCAGCGCGCGCTGACGGGCTTTGCCGCAGGCGTGATGGTCGCCGCGTCGGTGTGGAGCCTGCTGATTCCGGCCATCGAGCAGTCCGTGGGCATGGGCAAATTTGCGTTTGTGCCAGCCGTCGTCGGCTTTTACGTCGGCATGCTGTTTTTGCTGCTGCTCGACCATGTCATTCCTCATCTGCATCAAAACAGCAGCGAGGCCGAAGGCCCGAAGAGCCAGCTGGCGCGCACAACCATGATGGTGCTCGCCGTCACGCTGCACAACATTCCGGAAGGCATGGCCGTCGGCGTGGTCTATGCGGGTTATCTCTCCGGTCGGGCGCAGATCACGGCGGCGGGCGCGCTGGCATTGTCGCTGGGCATCGCCATTCAAAACTTTCCGGAGGGCGCGATCATCTCCATGCCGCTCCACGCGGAAGGCATGGGCAAGGGACGCGCATTCGCCGACGGCGTGCTTTCCGGCATCGTCGAACCCATCGGCGCGGTGCTGACCGTTCTCGCCGCGAGAATGATTGTGCCCGCTCTGCCGTATCTGCTCAGCTTTGCCGCGGGCGCAATGCTCTATGTCGTTGTCGAAGAACTGATTCCCGAAATGTCGCAGGGCAGACACTCCAATATCGGCACAATCTGCTTTGCGCTGGGCTTTGGGCTTATGATGGTGCTTGACGTGGCGCTGGGGTGAAGCTTACACGCTGATCCCCTTCTCGGCATATGGGCAATACGTCAGATACGCCAGCAGCAGGGTGGATGTATCCGGCAAAGAGAGACAGTAAACCGCCTGTTCTCCGTGTTTGCCCGCCCTTTCAAGCGGCTGGGAGAGCAGAAACATGCCGCTGACCTGTGCGCGGCGGTGAACATAGCCGAAATGCACGTCTTCCCACGGCATGTAGACGCCGATGCCCGCGCGGACGCCTTCTTCGCTGATCCATGGACAGGTGGTTACGGCGACGAGCGCGCGATAGAGCAGGAAAAGCCCCGCCGCGAACATGCCGCAGGCCGCCAGCGTCAGCCCGACGACGGAAAGGGCTGAGGCCATTTCGCTGGCGCGGACAAGCATCATGGCGCCGGTGAAAAACGCCAGCGCGCCGCCGGGAATGAGCAGCAGCATATACATCGCCGCCTGATGCCAGAGCGGGCGAAGGGGATTGACGGGGTGTTTGCGCGGCGCGGGCGTGAAGTTGATTTCCTCCGGGCAGAGATCGAGCACCGCGCTGACCAGCCTTCTGCTGGTCGGCACGACAAACCCCCAGCTTCCGCAGCCCGGCGCGCGGTGCAGCAGTTCCAGAAAACCGGTCGAATGCGTATACAGGCCGTAGAGATAAGTGCGGCGACTGTTGCAGCTGAGCACGCCGACAGAGGCCAGCTCGTGCCATGCCGTGCGGCGGACGCGCAGCAGAAAACCCACGCCCACGCCCAGCTCATCCACAAAAAAGCGGCAGGAGAGCAGCGAAAAGCACAGGCCGAGCAGCACGAACGTGCAGATGAGCAGCACACGCGCCCAGCCAAGCAGCCCTGCGCCTACGCAGAGATCGCGGGCGACGGCGCACGAAACGGCGCACAGACAGGTCAGGCCGGTCAGATAGGGATAGCGCAGAACGCGAACCAAGCAGCATCCCTCCTTACGATACAGAAAAAGGCCCTCTCGTCGCTGTCGCGTCTTTGCGGGCCTTTTGTTTACGATATGAACGTTGTCTCTAAATCACGTCGTTGGGGCCGCTCAGGGGTTGGTCGGCGGCAGCGTGGCTTCCGGCACAGGGGTGGCTGTCGCTTCCGGCGTGGGCGTCGCATCGCCGAAACCATAACCGGCGGTCGCGCCCGGCAGGGCGTCAACCAGCGTGATATCGGCGTTCTGTTCAGCCTCGGCCTGCGCTTTGGCTTCTTCCTCGGCGGCCTTCTGCGCGGCTTCCGCTTCAGCTTTGGCCTTTGCTTCGGCCTCTTCGCGCATGCGCTGCGCCTGCTGCACGGCGGCGGCGGTGACCGGCTGACGGCCGGATTCCATCACGCCGAGCGCCTGCTGCATCACGGCATAGGGGCAGTCGCTGGTCAGCGCCGTGTCGCGGTACGGGCTGGAAGAGGTGTGGCGGCCCTTGCGCAGTTCCACATGGGTGTAATGGGTGTTTGCGCCGCCGCTGATGTTGGTTTTGCCTTCTTTGGCAATCATGTCGCCCGCTTCGACGGTGTCGCCGCGGCGGACGATGCTGTTTTCGCAGTGCAGATAGAGCAGGGTGACGTCATATTCGGCGTTGTAGATGGCGACGGTGCCGTTCTTGTCCGCGCCGCGTGTCACTTCGCCGCCCAGAATCGCGTACAGCGGCGCGCCCTTGACGTTCACAAAGTCAATGCCCTCGTGAATGCCGGTGTAGCCCCAAACGCCCTTGCGATCCTTTTTGCGCTCGCAGTACTGGCCGTAGTAGAGCGCGGTTTCGCCCACGTCCGCGCCGTAGAGACGCTCGCGCATAGCGTCGGTGATATCCAGCACGATGGGCGCGATGGCCAGCGTGCCGCCTTCGTCGGTGACGAAGTATTCTTCCGGCACGGTGCTGTCAAACGGCGTCAGGCTGTATTCGCCGTGGTTGTAGGCGTACACGTTATCGAAATACGAGACTTTGCGCTCGCGGATGTAGCGGTACTGGCTGATGAAATAGCGGTATTTGGTCGTGACCGTCAGGTTATGCTGCGGCTCAGCTGTCGTTTCGGCCTGAACGGGGGCAGCCGCCGCTTCCGGCGTGCTCTCCGCATAAGCGCCCGTAGTCAGAAGCAGGCCCGTCAGAGCGAGCGCCGCGATCCATCTTTTTTTCATGGTATGCCCTCCGATAATTCGGTTTTCCGCGCCACAAACGGGCACGTTGCCATTTTTCTCCTTTCATTATACCAGAAGGCGATGAAAACTCAAGCATTTTTTGCCAATTTTGGCTTGCGGACAGGGTGGATGGGCTTTGGATTCTTCCTTTTTCCACTGCTCTGTGCTATCATGAAGCCGAACGGATGAATGAAAAGGGGTTTACGTATGAGAAAATTTGCGGCGTGGGCGCTGTGCGCGGCTTGGATGGTTTTTATTTTTATGATGTCCGCCATGCCGGGCGACGTTTCCGGCGAGCAGAGCGGCTTTGTCACCGAGATGATTGAAAAGGCGCTGACCTTTGTGTTTGGCGCGCAGACGGCGGGGTGGATTCCCGTGGATGCGCTGGAGATGGTCGTGCGCAAATGCGCGCACATGGGGGAATATGCGGTGCTCTTCTGGCTGTGGGCGCACGCGCTTTCCGTGAGCGGCGCAAAGCATCCGGCGCGGACGGCGCTGATCGTCTGCGCGGCCTATGCGGCCAGCGATGAATTTCATCAGTGTTTTTCCGACGGGCGAGGCCCAAGCCCCGTCGATGTGATGATCGACACCGTCGGCGCGGCGATTGCGCTTTTGCTGCGTGCGGCGGCGCTGCATATTCGGGAACGCGGGGAGGGGCAGAAACCATGACGTTTTATAAAATCGGCGAGGTTGCGCGGCTGCTGGGGCTGACCACGCAGGCGCTGCGCTTTTATGAACAGGAAGGCGTGGTCACCCCGAAAAAGAGCGAAAACGGCACGCGGTATTACGACGAAGATCAGCTGATTCTGCTGCTCTCGTTCAAGAAATACCGGCAGGCGGATTTTTCCGTGCAGGATATTGTGACCCATTTTAAAGACGACCACCTTTCCGGCCTGCGGGAACAGATTCTCGCCCAGCGGGAGGCGCTGCTCAAGCAGAGCGAGCTGCTGCGCAGACGGGCGGACGCGCTGGATGCTTTTGAGAAGCGGCTGGCTTATGCGCAGGCGCATCTGGATGAGCCGGCAATCTGCGACAGGCCGCCGCTTCGGCTGCTCAGACCGTCGCTCAGCGAGCTGAGCGCGGCGGACATGGAGAGCCGACGTTCTCTGGATGCTTTTATCGCCGCCATGCCGGATACGCGCATCAGCTTTGCCCGCGCGCTTGCGCCGAAGAGCGAAAAGCACTTCCGCCTGTGCGCGGATGAAGCGGCCTGTGCGGCGTGGGCTCTGCCGCTGGAACATACGGCGAGCCTGCCGTCGGCGCGGTGCGTGCGGGTGATTCACCGCTTTGCCTGCCAGCCGTGGGACGACGAGGCCGTGCCGGAAATCCTTGCGTGCGCGCAGAAGGCGGGGCATGCGGTGCGCGTGGACGGCGAGCTGTTCGGCCTGCATCTCGCGTCGGAGACAAGCGAAGGGAAAGTGTTTCTTTACGCGGCGGTCTATCTGCCGATTTAATCGCAAATTCAAACGCTTCTTTCACGATGAAATAAATTTTTTCGCGTGAAGGAAGCGCTTTTTTATGTTTTTTGAAGTTTTTTTCACGAAATTTGATATGACTACTTGTATCTAAAGCCTCTTTATGCTGTATAATGCCATCCGTCGCCCGATTTCGGGCAAAGGAAGAAAAAGGAGAAATACCCATGAAAAAGCTCACAGCAGCCCTTCTGGTGTTCCTCATGATGGTGATGACCGGCGCGATGGCGCTGGCTTACACCGAGGGCACTTACACCGCTACTGCGCAGGGCAACAACGGCCCTGTGACCGTCTCTGTGACGTTCAGCGCGGACGCGATCACCGACGTGACCGTCGTTGAGCACAGCGAGACCGCCGGCCTGTCCGATCGTCCGATCGCGGAGATCCCGGCCGCCATCGTGGAAAACCAGTCCCTCGCGGTGGATACTGTGTCCGGCGCGACCAATTCCTCCAACGCCATCCTGACCGCCGTTGCGGACTGCGTGGCGCAGGCGGGCGGCGACGTGGAAGCGCTCAAGGCCGTCGCGGTGGAGAAGGCGCCCGTTGAAGATGTGGAAGCGACGTATGACGTCGTCGTGCTCGGCGGCGGCGGCGCGGGTCTGACCGCGTCCATCACCGCGGCCCAGAACGGCGCGAAGGTCATCCTCGTGGAGAAGGCCGGTTCCCTCGGCGGCAACACGCTGATTGCGGGCCAGGGCTTCAACGCCTGCGATCCGGAGCGTCAGGCCAACACCGAGATGAGCGAAGCGCTCCTCGGCCAGCTGAAGAGCTACCTTGATCTCGATCCGGCCGACTTCGGCGCGTTCGCCGAGGTGCTGGAGACCGTCAAGGGCCAGATCAACGACTACATTGCCAGCGGTTCCACCACCCTGTTCGATTCTCCGGAACTGCACATGCTCCATACCTACATGGGCGGCAAGCGCACCGGCCTGGACGGAACCGTCATCGAGCCGGATCTGGAGCTGGCCCGCACCTTCGCCACCAATGCGCTGGACGCGCTGGAGTGGGCGGAGAGCATCGGCGCGCAGTGGAACGACACCACCTCCACCATTCTGGGTGCAATGTGGCCGCGCTCCCACGGTCTGGCCAACGGCAACGTCATCACCATCCTCACCGACGCGGCCAAGGCCAACGGCGTTGAGATCGTGACCGATACTCGCGCCAACGAGCTGATCGTTGAGAACGGCAAGGTTGTCGGCGTGAAGGCCACCACCTCCGAAGGCGCGAACGTCACCCTGCACGCCAACAGCGGCGTGGTGCTGGCGACCGGCGGCTTCTCCGCCAATGCGCCGATGGTTGTGGAATACAACAACTACTGGCCGGGCCTGTCCGATACCATGCCCTCCACCAACGCCCCGACGATCACCGGCGACGGCATCGTGATGGCGAAGGCGGTCGGCGCGGATCTGGTCGGCATGGGCTTTGCCCAGCTGATGCCCTCTTCCCATCCGGTGGACGGCTCCCTGTTCAGCGGCATCTGGGGCAGCGCCGAAACGCAGGTCTTCGTCAATAAGGAAGGCAAGCGCTACGTGAACGAGTACGCCGAGCGCGACGTGCTCTCCAAGGCCGCGCTGGCGCAGACCGACGGCATCTTCTACATCATCTGCGATAACAAGATCGCCAAGAACGCCGACGTCGCGGGCATGGAAGCCAAGGGCAACGTCGTCGTGGCCGATACCCTCGAAGAGCTGGCCGAGAAGCTCGGCATTCCGGCCGATACCTTCGTGGAGACCATCGAGCGCTACAACTCCTTCGTTGACGCGCAGAAGGACGACGACTTCGGCAAGCCGCTCTTCGGCGAGAAGATCGACGAAGCGCCGTTCGTCGCCACCCCGCGTTCTCCCTCGCTGCATCACACCATGGGCGGCGTGAAGATCGATACGAACACCCACGTCATCTCCACCGAGGGCAACGTGATCGACGGCCTGTACGCGGCCGGCGAGGTCACGGGCGGCCTGCACGCGGGCAACCGCCTCGGCGGCAACGCCATGACCGACTTCCTGGTCTTTGGCCGTATTGCCGGCGAGAATGCCGCGAAGGCGGAGTAATTTCTCCTTTTGAAAGACGCATGTCCGACGGGCATGCGCCTTTTTTTCAAATCATCAGAAAACTGCATAAAGACTGCCCGCGCGCATAGGGCTTTGAAGCTTTACGGACTGCGGCGCACGACAGACCGCAAAAAGAATTGCCAAAACGTCTCAAATGCGCTATAATGCTTTACAACGTTAAAGCAAAAGAAAGGGAATCCCGCCATGATGATCCGCTATATCCCTGCCGATCCAGCCGGCAACTTGACGGCCATCGTTCTTTCGCCCATTGCGGCTCAAGATCGCGCGAAAATCGCTGCGGAGATGATGGCGCGCTGTCCAGAAGGATTTGAACAGGTCGGTTTTGCGGATGAGACGTCTCTGACGGGCGATTTGCCAACGCTTTGCATGATGGGCGGCGAGTTCTGCGGCAACGCGACGCGCGCGTTTGCCTGCTACGCGGCTAAGGTGCGCGGGCGGGGTGAAATGCGGCTCGCCGTATCGGTCAGCGGCGCGCGGGAACCCGTGCCCGTGGCAGTCGATTTGCGGCAGAACCGCGCTTATGCGCAAATGCCTCTGCCGTATGCGCTTGAATGGATTTCAGTGAATAAACAGAAAATCCCGCTGGTGCGCATGGAGGGCATCGACCATGCGCTTCTGCTGGATGCCGCGCCGTCGCCCGAAGCGGCGGAACGCGTGCTGGCGGCCATGCCGAAGCAGGACGCGCGGGGCGTTTTGTTTGTGCAGGGCGGAAAAATGACCCCGCTGGTCGAGGTTGCCGCGACGGGCACGCGCGTGTGGGAGAGCAGCTGCGGCTCCGGCACGGTTGCGCTGGCGTGGTATCTGGCGCAAAATCTTGCGGACGGCATGCACGCCTTTGCCTTTGATGAGCCGGGCGGGCGGCTGGAGGCCCGCGTCGCCATGCGGGCGGGGCGCGCCGCGCAGATTGAGATGGGCGGCGCGGTGAAGCTGGGCGAAGAGGCAGAAATTGAGCTGTAAAAACAAAAGCCGCTCCTTGACGGGCGGTCGGAAAGATGCTAAAATGTAGACAAGTAGGGGACAGCCTACAGGGTGGAAAACCACCGCGACAAATTGAGTCAGGCTAAAAGCCCAACAAAACCGCCAAGCAGCCGTAATCTGCGAGGCGGTTTATTTTTTTCTCGTGCAACAAAACGCCCCTTTCCTGCCGTCTATACAGATGAAACACAGGAAAACCGTTCGGCGGACGCGTCGGGCGAAGAAAGAGAGGGATTCCCTTTGATTAGCCCCAAGCAGGCGTGGACGGCGGAAGCGCTGATCGACGCCTACGGCGACGAGCTGCTTCGGCTGTGCCTGCTCTATTTAGGCGACAGGCAGCTTGCCGAGGACGCGTTTCAGGAAACGATGGTGAAGGCGTGGCGCGCACTGCCGGATTTTCGCGGGGAGAGCGGCGCAAAGACGTGGCTGTTCCACATCGCGGTGAATACCTGCCGCGATATGCTCCGAAGCGGCTGGATGCGGATGCGCAAAAGCAGCGTGCCGCTGGAGGTCATGCCGGAGCTGGCCGGGCAGGAGGACGGGCATCTGCGGGAGCTGACCGCTTCCGTGCTGGCCCTGCCGGGCAAATACCGCGAAATCATCGTGCTCTTTTACTATAAACAGATGAAAATCCGAGAAATCGCCGAAGCGCTGCATATGCCGACGGCTTCCGTATCCAGTCGGCTGCGCCGCGCGAGGGCGATGCTGAAGATTGACATGGAAGGGGGAAAGGACGCATGAAAGAAAGCCAAATTTCGGATGCGCTGCGCGAGTCGATGAACGCCGTGCGCCTCTCCCCGGCGCTGCGCGCCAGGGCGCTTTGCGCGATGCGCGGCAGCGAGGAAAGGAGACCGAAAATGAAACGTAAATTTTCCGCGGCGCTGGCGTTTGCGCTGGTCGGCGTGTTGGTTGTGGCCGTCGCGCTGGCGGTGGCCAACCGCAAGGGTGTGCTCGATTTTCTCAGTTATCCGGAAGCGACGCTTCCCGAAAACGCCGGCGACTATGTGCAGACGGATATTGCGTCGGACGAGCGGGACGGTCTGCATGCCGTGGTGCGAGAAGTCGTTTACGACGGCCACAGGCTGTGGGCGACGGTGGATATCAACATGGACGGCGAAAAGCCGCTGCTTACGGGTCTTGATTACGGCTTGGACGACGAGGAAAAATGGGCGTGGCTGAGACACGATGAAAGCGAGACGGACGATCGATCCATTCTGGAGGTCTATCGAGAGGAAGGCTATACGGACGCATACGATATCGTGGCCTTTGTCTATGACGAAGACGACGAGAAGAATACGTCCTGCGAAGTCCATTTGCAGGACGACGGAACGCTGACGTTTTACGAATCCCTCGTGTTTGAACAGGAAAAGGCGGAACGCGAAATCACGGTGTCCGTCCGGGCGTTCAAGTATGAGGAAAAAGACGGCAGGATGAACCTGAACCAGAAACCGATGGCGGAATTGAAGCTCCATTTCACGGCGAAAGCATCCGCCGTAGATGATGAGGAAACGATCGTCAGCGTCGAGCCTGTCGAATACGAGAGCATCGGCGTTCGGGTTGATCGGGTGACGATGACGGCCAAGCCGCTGGAAATGGATTATGCCATCGAATACACCGTTGTGGACGCTGAAAAATTTGCGCAGACGGACGACGGCCTCTGGTTTGAATTCATCGACCCGAACAGCACGGAGACCGAGCCCTACGCGCAAAGGCTGAAGGACGGATTCTCCAGAAGGGGCGAGGTCACACCGATGGATGACACGCATTATCGCCAGACGGGAACGCTTTCGCTCGACGAAAAGGCCGACTGCTACACCCTCCGCGCGTATGAGTGCTGGGAAAAGCGGCGGTTTGATACGCATGAAATTCGGATGAAGAAGGAGGAATGAGCATGAACGGATGGCGCAAAGCCTGTTGGGTACTTGCTATATTAGTTGCTGTTGGATTGGCGGTTCTGGTCGGCGTAAGGAAAAAGGGAGAACAGCCGGATGAAACAGACGAATCATCGGTCTTAGCAGAAGGGCCTGCTGTTTGGCAAAGTATCGAAGGATTTGTGTCCGAGATGGGAAGAGCGGCGAATACCGAGCAGAGCGAAGGCGTAATTTCCGGCGAAATGCCGGGGCCTGAACCCGAAAATCAAGCCGTTTATGTTGGCGCCATCCATTATACTCAATATGCGTGGAAAGAAGCCTATACCAAATTGTCGCGATATCCTGAAACGAAAAAAAGCGTTTCAAAAGGCGAGGACAGCGTTAGTATTTTAAACGAAAAAGGCGAAAACCTGTACCTTTCATCGGGCAGAATTTTGTATAAGCTTAATGATTCGGCCAATCAGCTTTTTGAACTAACATCTTATCCTGCACGCGCAACCGAAAGGGCGGGGCAGGTCAGGCAGGAGGGCGAAGCGGCATATATCGCAGAGCTGGATGATTTAAGCAGAGATGAAGCGGAGCAAGCGGCACTTGGGCTGATGAAATCGCTGATTCAATCCGAAATTTGCGGGGTCGAGGTGGTCGGCCTGTACGGATATACGGGCAAGCAGCTTAAAAGAATCCATCAAACGCTGTATCGGGAAAGGAGCGTGTGGCGATATTTCTATCAGGAATTGCCGAGTGAAGCTGAAAACGGGTTGTATTATATGGAAATGCGGCTGAATATCGGCGGTGTTCCCGTCTGCACAGAGGAGGATGCGCGGGGTATACATGGCTCTGTGGATTCATCCGATTCGATTATTCCCGTTAAGGCCTGTCTTGTACTGTCTAAAGAAGGACTCGTTTTTCTGGATTTCGCTTACGCATTTGATTTGAGTGGCATTCGGAACGCAGATGCGCTTCCCGAATCGGCTATTCAAGCAATCGCTCGTGAAGATTTGAAAAACAATACATACGCGAGCGATTCGGAGGAATTTGAAATGCGCCTGATGAATCTGTGCATTCGGCACGGAACGGGAGCGAAGGCCAGCTATGAGCTTTGCCCCGTGTGGCGCGTTCAGACAGCAGGAAAGGGAGACATCGACTTCTGCTTGGCTGTTTACGATGCGGTTTCGGGAAAACGGTTATTTGAGGGACTGCTTTAATCGAAAAAATGAATGGACGCGCGAAAAGCGCGTCCATTTGTTTGACACTTAAAACGCCGCTTCCAGCATGCCCTTTACGCCGACGTAGACGGGAATCTGGCTTTGCTCAATGATTTCGCCGCCTTTAGATAAACGGACGCACAGGGTCAGCACACAGGCTTCGCTGGGCAGAATGCAGGTCAGAAGGCCGATTTCCCCGCCGCGCGGCGGGCAGGGGCGCTTGAGCGTCGCGAGGCGTTCGCCGTCGTCGTTCTCAAGCCAGGCGCGGGCAATGAGGTTGTCGCCCGCATCGCGTTCATCGACGAACGCGTGAATGCTTGCGCTGAATTTGGAGTCCGCGAACCACGCGCCGCACAGGGGCAGAGCGCCGACGTGCGTCGGCGCAAGCGCGGTTTGCAGGGCGGCGAAAACATCCTCGTCCTGCCAGACGCCGGGCGGGCAGAGCGCGCCCGAAAAGCGGTTTTGCCGCGCGGCTTCGGCCAGCAGCCGCACGCGGACAGCGCGGAGCCACAGCAGCACGGCGGCGATGTTCGGACTTTGCGTGTCCAGCTCGCGGCCCGCCGCTTCAAAAAGCAGTTCGGCGGGCGTCGCGTCTGCGGGCGGGGTGCGCGGGCAGGCGGTCAGGCCGCAGAGCAGCCACGCATCCAGCGCAGGCAGATTGCGCATGCGGGCGAGGGGCGCGTCGCCGAAGGATACGCACGCGTGGCGGGCCAGCCGCTCCCGCATGGCTTCCGTCGCGAAGGGATGCAGCACGGAAACGCCCGCGAGCGTCATTGTGCGATAGAAACACTCCGGCGCGGGCGCGTCAAGCCGAACGCCGAACAGGCGCATGCGCCCGATGCGCGCCAGCAGCGCGTCGGGGTCGAGGCATTCCGAGGGGAGGAGCGGCATATCGTAAGAGGCGGGTTGGCCGCCAAAGCCGCAGAGCAGCGTCGTTTCGTCGCAGAGCGCGCCGTGACGGCCCTGTGTAAACAGCTGAACGCGGAGGGATGGGCCGTCCGCCGCCTGTCCGGCCATAAACGGATTTGCGGGCAGAGGCAGGGTCATCTCCACGGTCTGCGGTTCGCCGGCCGTCAGCGATACGGGCAGATCATGCATGGGCAGAACATCGCCTTTGCAGGCGGTGCGCGCGCGGAGCACATAGCGCCCCGTCTCCATCGCGGCGAGCGTTGCGCGGAGCCGGACGGTCCGGGCTGCCGCGTCGGGCAGAAGCACGACGTCGCGCAGACGGGCGCGCGTCGTCAGACGCAGATTGACCGGGCCGAGCACGCCCGCCGGGCGGGACGCGTCAAAGCACAGGCGGATCGTCTGCTTTCGCCCCGCGTGCAGCGCGCGGGTGAGCGGCACGCGCAGAAAGCCGTCTTTCGGATTTTGAAACGCGCAGAGCGGCATGTCGTCCGCCAGCACGCGGCCTTTGCCGCGCACCAGTTCAAGCGTCAATTCTGCGTCGTCGGCGCAGAGCGTGCCGAAATCCAATTCAACCGCCAGTTCAACCGTGCCGCTTACGTCGACGGGAATCGCAGCGGGCAGGGTGAAATCGGCCTCCTGCATGTCCGGCGCGCTGCCGCAGTCCTCGTCCGGCGCGCCGCCCAGCAGGTCGGCAAAAGCGCTCAACGCGTCTGCGCCGGGCAGGCGGAAAGAGGCGTCAAACAACGTGTCCTCCGTCAATCGTTCGGGCAGGCGCGCCGCGCGGATGCGCCAATGGGTCAGCGGTCTCACAGCTTCCGGCGGGCGATGGTTTCACGCGCCATCATCAGGCCGCAGATCGTCTTGCTGTCGTGGATTTCGCCGCGCATGACCCGCTCAAACGCTTCTTCCAGCGGCATGCGGATGAGGCCCAGAAACTCGTCTTCGTCCGGATGGGTTTCCCCCTGGGAAAGCCCCTGCGCCAGATAGATGGCGATTTTTTCCGTGCAGAAGCCCGGCGTGGTCAGAATCGTGGTCAGGTGGGTCATGCGCTCGGCGGCAAGGCCCGTTTCTTCCCGCAGTTCGCGGACGGCGCAGTCAAGCGGGTCTTCGCCGACGCTGTCCAGCTTGCCCGCCGGGATTTCCAGCGTCACGCGATCGACGGCTACGCGGTGCTGACGCACGAGCAGCGTGTCGCCGTTTTCAAACACAGGCACGACCGCCGCCGCGCCCTTGTGAACGACGATCTCGCGCGCCGCTTCGCGCCCGTTGGGGCAGGTGACCTTCCACTTTTCCACGTGCAGAATTCTGCCGTTGTAGATATCTTCTTTGGCAAAGGGCACTTCGCGCAGCGCGTCGTCATGGGTCGTATCGATTGAAGTCATATAAAAAAACCTCCTCGCATCCATATGAAATGAATTTCGGAAGATAATTCTCTGAACCGGGGAAGAATCCCTGCTTTTCATTCGTTTTATACGCAGGAAGGCGCTGTGAATCCATGCCAAAACGGCCCGCGAGGTTGACAGTCGGCGCTTCCCGCCTTAAAATGAGGAACATACACAGCGATTCATGGGCGCAAGCCCCTGGTTCACCTATAAAAGGAGGATACACGATGAAAAAAATCATCCGCAGGCTGACGGCCTTTGCGCTCTGCGCCATTTTGGTGATGGCCATGCCGCTGGCCAGCGCGCAGGAGCTGTTCACGCCGGAAGGCGTGTTGCTGACGGTGCAGATTGTCGTCACGCTGGCCGACGGCACGCAGAGCGATCTGCCCGTTACGCCCGTGACCAATACGCTGGGCAACACCGTTTACTGGGTGGACGAGAGCATGCTCAGCGACGACCAGATTGCCGCGCTTTCCACGGCGCAGCTCTGCCTGATGAACGATATGGGCGAGCTTTACGCGCAGATTCCGCTTTCTGACAGCGGCTTTGCGGGTACGATTGACGCGCGCCTGGATATTTGGAACGATATGATTCCGGGCGGCAGCCTGACGATTCTGCCCGCCGAGTCTGCCGCGCCGATGGACGGCGAAGAGGCCGACGGCGTGCTGTATCAGTATGGCTTTGAAACGCCCGCGCCGGTGGAGCCGGAGCAGCCGGAACAGCCCGAGCAGCCGGAACAGCCGGAGCAACCGGAACAGCCGGAACAGCCGGAACAACCGGAGCAGCCGGAACAGCCGGAGCAGCCGGAACAGCCAGAGCAGCCGGAGCAGCCGGAACAGCCGGAGCAACCGGAACAGCCAGAGCAGCCGGAGCAGCCGGAGCAGCCGGAACAGCCGGAGCAACCCGAACAGCCGAGCGAGCCGGAAATCCCGGCATATGTGATCGCGGCGGGCGAAGGCGCGATGTGGTTCAACAGCGCCAACACGTGGGACGTGGCGGACACTCCGAACGCCGCCGACGTGCTGACGGTTACGGGTTACACGACGGATGACGCGGGCGTGCTGTGGTATTTCGGAACGGATTACCGGACAAAGGCCGAGTTCTACGTCATCGCAAACCAGATGACGGCGGTGGACGAGGAAACAGCGCGGGCGCTGATGGCGCAGATCGATGCGAATCAGCCGACCGAGCCGGAACAGCCGGAACAGCCGGAACAGCCGGAACAGCCGGAACAGCCGGAGCAGCCGGAACAGCCGGAACAGCCGGAACAGCCGGAGCAGCCGGAGCAGCCGGAGCAGCCCGAGCAGCCGGAGCAGCCCGAGCAGCCGACGGTGGTTTACGCCGTTACGAACAACCAGAAGGGCAACAAGACCAACAACCTGCGCGACGCGCAGAGCACAAATGCGAATCTCATCCAGACCTATCAAAACGACGAGCTGGTGATTGTCAACAGCGTGTCGGATGACGGCCTCTGGTATGATGTGACCGTCGTTCGCGACGGCAACCGCGGCTATATGCGCGATTATCTGCTGACGCAGATTTCCGAAGCGGACGCGCTCAAGCGCATTGATGAGATCAACGCCGGCCAGACAACCCCGCCGAGCGAAGAGACGCAGACCCCGGCGGGAGAGGAGACGCAGACCCCGACGGGCGAAGAGACGCAGACCCCGACGGGCGAGGAGACCCCGAAGCCCGCGCCGGAGCAGCTGACCTTCCCGGCCTACGGCATCACCGTCGATACGGCGGCGACGATTCTGCTTCGCGATACGCCGGACGGCGCAATTCCCCAGACTGGCGCGCTCAAACAGATCAACAATCCGACTCCGGTGCGCATCAGCGGGCAGGAGACGGGCGCGAACGACCAGATCTGGTATCTGGTGGAGAACCTGAACAACGGCGACGCGGGCTATACCGAGGCGTATAACGTGCGCATCGTCTCCGAGCAGGAGGCCATGGACGCGGTCAAGACCCCTGAACCGACCATTGCGCCGATTGAAACCCCGACGCCCGACCCGACCGAAGAACCGACCCCCGACCCCACGCCGGAACCTGTTCCGCAGGAACTGACCGAGGGCGACGTGTATCACTACGGCTACAACACGGGCAGACAGGTTGCGCTTCGTGAGCAGGCCAACAAAAACGGCAAGGAGATCACCCGCCTTTCCGCCGGTACGGTGATTTGGGTCATGCAGCGCGAGGGCGACTGGTGCTATGTGCGCGCCAACAGCAAAGACGGCTACATGATGACGGAATACGTCAAGCTGATGGGCGTTGATGAGGAAGCGGAATACATCGATTCCATTGATGACCCGGAGACGCGCCCCGATCCGACGGCCGTTCCGACGCCGATCCCGACCGATACCCCCGAACCCACGCCGACGCCGACAGCCACGCCGGAAGTCACCGCTACGCCGACCCCGACGGCGACGCCGGAGGTAACGGCCACGCCGATTCCGACGGAAATGCCGGAAATCACGGCGGAAACGACGGCCGTTCCGACGCCGACAGCCATGCCGGAAGTCACCGCTACGCCGATTCCGACGGAAACGCCGGAAATCACGGCGGAAACGACGGCCGTTCCGACGCCGACAGCCACGCCGGAAGTCACCGCTACGCCGACCCCGACGGCGACGCCGGAGGTAACGGCTACGCCGATTCCGACGGAAACGCCGGAAATCACGGCGGAACCGACGGCTGTTCCGACGGCTACGCCTGCGCCCGTGCAGCTGAGCCTGTATGCCCGCGTCATCGGCGACGGCACGCCGCTGCGCGGCAACCCAAGCAATCAGGCGTATCTGCAAAACATCCTGAACAAAGAAGCGGTCGTGTATATCTTCCAGAGCCAGTATGCCGAGGACGGCATGACCTGGTATCTGGTGCAGTACAGCGGCCAGTGGGGCTTTGTGCGCGCCGACCTCGTCCGCGTGATGGGCGAGCAGGAGACGGCGGAATACCTCGCCGCGCTGGAAGCCGCGCAGGCCACCCCGACCCCGATGCCGCAGGCCACGCCTGAACCGCTCGGCCCGAACGCGACCAGCGCCTATGCCAAGCTGATTAAGGACGCGGTCAATCTGCGCCGCACGCCGTCCGCCTCCGGCACGTCGCTGAGCCGCATCGCCGTCAACACGCTGCTGCTGGTCACGGGCACGGAATACGACGGCACGTATACCTGGTATCAGGTCAACTACAACGGCACGGACGGCTATGTCCGCAGCGACATGTGCCAGATGCTGACGATCGCGGAACTTCAGCGGTATCTCGCCGAAGCCGCGAGCGCCACGCCCGTTCCGAATGGAAATCACAGCGGCCCGTCTACGACACCGAATAAGAATAACAACACCAGCATCACCATCAACGGCACGCCGCTGAAAGACCTGCTGCCCACCGATAACAGCTGGTCCAGTGGCACGGGCACGGCGATGCCGAGCTATGCGACGACCACGCCCGATCCGAACGCTACGCCGACCCCGGAACCCGTCGCCAACCCGGCGCGGCTGCTGAGCAGCAAGGGCAACCTGACGGTCAGCAACGTGCCTGCCGTCAGCGAAACGGGCAAGTTCACCGTTTACGGCACGGCCACTGCGTCGAGCGCTACTAATTCGAACATCGTAACGGCGACGGTGGAGATTCAGGTTGAGCCGACGGCCACGCCGCAGCAGCTGGGCTTTGTCGCTTCCGCGATTGCGGAAAACGCGGTGCAGACCAGCCGCAAGACGGTCGGTCAGGCCGTGGTGGACAGCACGGGACGCTTTAAGATGGACGTCACCCTGCCGAAGCCGGGCGAATATATCGTGGAGTTTGCCTCTGACTTCGGCGCGTCCTACGCCAACTACGGCGTGACCTACGACACGGGCGCGACGATCGAGCCGACTGCGCAGCCCATGCCGACCGCCGAACCCGTCAAGGAAGAGGGCGGACTGGGCATCCTGCCGTTCATCATCGGCGGTCTGCTGATCGTCGTCGCCGCCGCGGTCTACGGCGTGTATGTCTACCGCCGCAAGACCGAAGAGGCCGAGGAAGAAGAAGCCGACGAGGATGAAGACGAAGAGGACGATCTGCGCGCCGAGCAGCTGGAGCGCCAGCGCAGCCGTTACGCTCAGCCGCAGACCCCGCGCGCGCCGCAAAGCCCGTCGGGCCAGGTGCCGAGCTACATGAAGAATACGGCGGCTCAGCAGCCGAACGTCCGCAGCACGGTCAATCCGTATATGCCGAAGGAGTCGGACGCGCCGACGATGCCGAGCGCACCGAAAGCGCCAGTCGCGCCGACGATGCCGAGCGCACCGAAAGCGCCGGTCGCGCCGACGGTGCCGAGCGCACCGAAAGCGCCAGTCGCGCCGACGATGCCGAGCGAGCCGAAAGCGCCGGACGCGCCGACGATGCCGAGCGCACCGAAAGCGCCGGACGCGCCGACGATGCCGAGCGCACCGAAAGCGCCAGTCGCGCCGACGACAGCCGAAACGCCGACCGCTTCCACGGGTGAAGCGCCGCGCCGCCGCCGCCGTCCTCCGGTTGACCCGAACGCGTAAAAAATGAATGGGAGCGCCGTCCGCTGAGAAGCGGGCGGCGCTTCTTGCTTTATGCGCCTGTTCATGGTATCATAACAACATCATGGGGCTTTATGCGATAGGGCCTTTCGGAGGTTTGACGAGATGGAAAAGAAATGGCTGAGCGTGGCCGGGCTTTGGCTGGCGCTGATCGCTCTGGTCTTCATTTATACGGATCGAAATGCATACACGTGGCGGTATGAGGGCGACGAGCTGGGGCAGATTGTGATCTCCAGCGAAGAAGCCGACGCGCGGCAGACACAGGCCGACGCGGCGATGGCGCTGGAACAGCAGGCCGCGCAGGCGCGCACGGATGCCAACCTCTGGGGAACGGATGAAGATTCCGTCGAGCCGTTTCGCCAGGCGCAGAACGAAGACGGCGGCCTGAACCTGACGTGGGGCCGCTATGAGGTGACGGTGGACTACGACGGCGCGGCGAAGGCGGATGTGCGCGTGGTTTCCGCCGGATATCAGGCGTTCATTGAAAACGGCGAAGTCCACGAAGAAATGGAGGAGGAGAACGGCAGGTTTGAGCAGCTGAGTTTCGGCTTTAACCTGACCGATTCCACGCCGGACCTTTATCTGGCGAGCGAAAACCCGGAGGATATCGTCGGCGTGACGGTGCATAAGGCTGGCGCAGGCGTGTTTTCTGCGGATCTGTGCGCGTATGCGGCGCTTGTCGGCGCGGTGCTGACCGTGCTGCTCGCGCTCTCATGGGATAAAACCGAACGCGGGCGCAAAAACCGCCGGGACGCAATGATCCTCGTCTGCGCGGCGACGTTTGCCTGCATGCCGCTGCTCTGGCGCGGCGTATATGACGGCCACGATCTGCTGTTTCACCTGAACCGCATCGAGGGCATTGCAAGCGGCTTGCGAAACGGCCAGTTCCCCGTGCGCATTCACAGCTCCACCCTGCTGGGCTACGGCTATGCCGCGCCGGAATTTTATCCCGAATTGTTTCTCTATTTTCCGGCGGCGCTGCGCAATCTGGGCGTATCGCTGAGCGCGAGCGTGCGGGTGTTTGAGGCGTGCATCAATCTGGCGACGGCGCTGGCCTGTTATCTGTGCGTGCGCAGCCTGATGCGCAGCCGCCGCGCCGCCGTCGGCGCAAGCGTGCTTTATACGCTGTGCATTTATCGGCTGGTGAATCTCTACACACGCGCGACGCTGGGCGAAAGTCTGGCGATGATCTTTTTCCCGATGGTGCTGCTGGGACTGTACGAGGTGCTCCGAAGGGACGAGAAACGCTGGCCGCTGCTGGCGCTGGGCATGACGGGCGTGTGCATGAGCCATCTGCTCAGCACGCTGTTCTGCGCGGCGTTTTGCGCGCTGGCCGCTGTGCTCAGCGTCAAAAAGCTGTTTGCCGAAAAGCGCCGGATTTTGGCCATCCTGCTGGCGGCAGGCGTGACGGCGCTGTGCGGCCTGTGGTTCTATGTGCCGATGATGCAGTATACGGCGGACGGCATCAGCACGAGCGTCGTGCTCAACGCGGCGGAAAACGTGCATGTGCCGGGCAGTTTCCTCGTCGGCTTTGCGGGCGACGCGGGGGCGGATGCGCCGGAGGATTTCGCCTATACCATCGGCGTGGTGCCGGGACTGGCGCTGCTGCTGGGCTGCGCGCTGCTGCTGGCGCGGCGCTATGCGGCGGGGCGCGGGGCGTTTCAGGCCGAGAGCGACAAATTGTCACTGTCGCTGCTGGCGCTGGGCGCGCTGGCGCTGGCGCTGTGTACGGATTTCTTCCCGTGGACGTTCCTCTGTTCGCTCAGAAAGCCGTTTTCCACGTTTTTCATGCAGATGCAGTTCCCGTGGCGCTTTGTCAGCATCGCCGCGCCGCTGCTGAGCGTTTCGGCGGCGTGGGGCTATCTGCGGGAAGAGAAGGACGCGAGGCTCGGCATGGCGGCGCTGATTGCGCTGTGCGTCGTCTTTTCCGGTTACACGATGCAGACGATGGTGCAGCAGGACGCGCCGCTGCAAAAGGAGACGTATACCGATACGCGGATCAGTCAGTTTGAATACACCTATCTGGGCACGGAAAAAACGGCGCTCAAGGTTGGCGACATCCGCACGAACCCGGAGGGAAGCTGCGAGATTCTGGCCTATGAAAAGCGCGGAACGGAAATCACGGCGACGGTGAAAATTGAGGGCGTGAGCATGTATATCGAGATTCCCCTGCTCTATTATCCCGGCTATCACGCCGAGATGGACGGACAGACGCATACGGTGGCGCGCGGCACGAACAACATGCTGCGGATCTACGGCACGCCGGAAGGCGGCGAAGGCGTGCTCCACGTTTGGTATCAGCCGCCGACGCTGTGGCGGGTCATGCAGGGAATCAGCGTTCTGGGCGCGCTGCTGCTGGCGTGGTCGCTTTGCCGGATGAGGAAACGCGCATGAACACGGTTCGCGCAAGCGTCCGGCAGGTGGTGGAATTCAGCCTGCACGAGAGCGATCTTTCCCCCGCAGCTTTTGCCGCCCGGCGCATGCGGGAGGGCGCGGCGGCGCATAAAGCCCGGCAGAGCGCAGGCGCGAAGAGCGAGACGGCCTATCTGGCGGAACAGTCGCTGAGCGCGGAATATGAACAGGGGGCAATCGCTCTGCGCGTATCCGGCCGGGCGGACGGGCTGCTGCTCGCCCCCGACGGCGTGCGGGTTGTGGAGGAAATCAAGCTGGGCAAGGAAGATAACCTGCTCATCCCGGCACATCGGGCGCAGGCGGCGATGTATGGCCATATGCTCTGCCAAAAGGAGGGCTTGGCCGGCGTCCGTCTGCGCATTTTATATGTGGATGAAAACGGCGCGTCCGTTCGTCTGTATGAAGAGGACGCGGACAGCGCGCGGCTGCAAGCCGAATTTGAGACGCTGTGCGCGGCCTACTGCGCATGGGCGGAAAAACTGTTGGCGCGGCGGCAGGTGCGGGATGCGTCGCTGAGCGATCTGGCGTTTCCCTACGACGGATATCGCGCTGGGCAGAGAAAATTCGCCGCGAACGTGTATGTCGCCATTCGGGAGAAGAAACGACTCTTCGCCCAGGCGCCGACGGGCATCGGCAAGACGATGGCCGCGCTGTATCCTGCCATGCTGGCGCTGGGCGAGGGCAAATGCGCCCGCGTGCTGATGCTGACGGCGCGGACGACGGGGCGAAAGAGCGCGATGGACGCGCTGGCCGTTTTGCAGTCGCGCGGCGCAAAGCTGCTGGCGGTTGAAATCGCCGCCAAGGACAAGGTCTGCCCGATGGAAAAACGAGACTGCCGCCCGGAGGTCTGCCCCTATGCGAAAGGGTTTTACGACCGCCTGCCGGACGCGCTGGAAAGCGCGCTTGACGGCGGAAATCGGGCGCGCGGCGAGATCGGCGCGCTGGCGCAAGCACATAGGCTCTGCCCGTTTGAGCTGTCGCTGGCGTTGGCGCAGCTGGCGGACGTGGTCGTCTGCGACTACAACTACGTATTCGATCCGTTTGTCGCCATTGACGCGCTGATGCAGGGCGGCGCGGCGCTGCTTATTGACGAGGCGCATCAGCTTGCTCCGCGCGTGCAGGATAACGCGTCGGCGGCGGTGAGCGCAAAACAGCTCCGCGAGCTTCGGCGGGACGCGGGGCAGGTGCTTGGGCGGAAACACGCGCTTTACAAGGCGCTGACGGCGGCTCTGCGCGCGCTGGAAGAAGCGGCGCGGACGGAAGAATTTGCCGCCGGGCGGTTGGAAAAGCCGCCGGAAGACCTGAATGCGGCGATGGAAGGGCTGCTTGACGCGGCAGGCAGCGCGCTGGCCGAAGGCGCGGGGCCGCCCGCTTCGGATGCGTTTTCACTGGCGGCCTGCTGGCAGTATGCGGCGGGACGGCTGGATGAGCGATACGCCGTGCTGACGGAAGGCGCGGAGAAAACCGCGCGGATCGAATTGTTTCTGCTCTGTGCGGCGCAGGACATTTTGGAAAAGACGAAAAAAGCGCGCGGCGCGGTCTTCTTTTCCGCGACGCTCGCGCCGTTTGAGGCCGCCAAACGCATGCTCGGCAGTCTGGACGGGGACGCGTGTCTGGCTCTGCCCTCGCCGTTTGACAAAAGCCAGCTGGACGCGCGAATTCTGCCCGTCGATCTGCGCTATGCCGCGCGGGAATCGAGCGCGCCGCTCGTGGCCGACGCGATTGAGGCGCAGCTGACGGCGCACGACGGCAACGCCATCGTATTCTTTCCGTCGTATGCGTATCTGGAGAAGGTCGGCGCGCTGCTGGAGGCGCGGAACATGTCCGGCGCGGCGCTGATGCGCGAGGCGCGGGGGATGACCGAGGACGAAAAAAACGCGCTGCTGGGCGCGTTTGAAAAGCGGGAGAAAAAGGTCGCTTTGCTGGCCGTTTTAGGCGGCGCATTCGCGGAGGGCATCGATCTGGCCGGCGAGCGGCTGGAAAACGTAATCGTCGTTTCGACGGGCCTGCCCCAGCCGGACGTGCGGGTGCGCGCGATGCAGCGCTATCACGACGAAAGCGGTGCGGACGGGTATTTTCTCTGCATGACCCTGCCGGGCATGGTTCGGGTGATTCAGGCGGCGGGGCGGCTGATCCGCACGGAGAGCGACCGCGGCGCGCTGCTGCTGATCGACAGCCGCTATCAGCGCCGGGCGGAACGGGAACTGCTTTCCGGCACGCTGATCGGGGAGGCGCTTTCCGGCTGATCGGTTTTAAACCACCGGATTTGTTCCGCCAGCGGGTCGTTTTCGACGATCGGGCGCATGACCAGCAGCGCGGCGATCATGCGGCGCATGCCGCTTTCGCCGTGGGGAATATAGAGCAGCTGGCTATCCTCGCGCTCGGCGATGAGCGCGGCGAGGAGTTTACGCAGCCGGGTGCGGGTGGTATACATGATAACTCCTTTGGGGCGCTGCCCCAAACCCCGGCAGGGAACGGAGTTCCCTGCACCTTCCGAATCTTTATCGCTTCGCGATAAAGGAGAGAAAAAAATGGAAGGGGCGCGCCTCGTGCGCCCGCGTAGAATGAAAGGTTCAGAAAAAAGGATAGCACGGACGGGAGAAAAACGCAAGTTGATTCAGTTTTATGACTGTGATAAAATAAAGAGAAATATGTATAATGAAGGGAGCAAACCGATGAAAAAAGCAGTATGGGGCGCTTTCGTGCTGATGACGGCGTTCGCGGCTACGGGGCTTTGCGAGATGGATTATACGCTGACCAATCCGCACATTCGATACGAAAAGATCGAGGGCGCGCAGCAGGCGGAGGAAGCCGCGCAGACAGACGGCGCGGGCATTTCGCTTTCGGAGATGGCCGCGGCTCAGGATGTGCAGCAGCAGGAACAGCAGAACGCGGACACGTGGCCCAAGACCTTTACGGTTACGTTGGGCGGCGATACGACGCTCGGCTCGACGGATGATCTGCGCAAGCGGGACGACTGCTTTGAAAACGTCGCGGCGGAAAAGGGCTACGGCTGGTTTTTCTCCGGTCTGCAAACCCTGTTTGCCACGGACGACCTGACGCTCATCAACTTTGAGGGCACGCTGACCAATGAGACGAGCAAAAAGCAGAAGCTCTACAACTTCAAAGGCCCGGCGGAATACGCCGATATTCTGACGCTGGGCAGCGTGGAGGCGGTGAACGTCGCCAACAACCACACGCTCGACTATGGCCAGCAGGGCAAGGAGGACACCATTGCCAATCTGGAAGCGGCGGGGATTATCGTTTCCGGCGGCGGACAGCTGGGCATTTTTGAAAAGAACGGCGTGAAAGTCGGCATGACCGGCTACTGCTTCCCCTACAAGGACGGCAAAAAGGACATCAGCGCGGATGTGAAAGCGCTCCGTGAGGCGGGCTGTCAGATTGTGATCGCGTCGTTCCACTGGGGCAGCGAATACCGCGACGACTTCACCGGGGAACAGCGCACCATCGGCCGCGCGGCGATCAAAGCGGGCGCGGATATCGTTGTGGGCACGCATCCGCATATCGTGCAAGGCATCGAGGCTTATCAGGACAGCTACATTCTCTATTCGCTGGGCAATCTCGTGTTCGGCGGCAACGTCGATCCCGACGACCGCGACGCGTATCTGGCGCGCGTGACGTTCACCGTGTACGAGGATCATTGCGACGCGCCGGAATTGACCGTCGTGCCGATCCGCCTGACCGCGCTGGATAAGGGGACGGATTACCGCCCCGTCGTTACGGACGAAACGGACAGCGAGAGAATTTTCAAACGGATTTTGAAGCTCTCCTCCAACATGAGCGATTTCGTCAACGGAGAGTTGTCGGCGTATTGAGAGCAAAAAGGAGCTTGAGGCGGGACCTCAAGCGTTCTCCCGACATTTATTTGGAAAGGATGGTTTGATGGCTTCGCATTTCGCGCTGTTTGTCGATCTGGAAAACTGCGGCGGCAAAAAAAGCATGCTGATGGACGTCATCGAGCGGGTGAAAATCCGCGGCGATATCCTCATCGGCAAGGTTTACGGTTATACGGACAGTTATTCCGATCTCAAGGAGATTCTGTTGTCCAATACGTTTGCGGTCGTGCCGTCGCTGCGGTTCGGGCGCAACCAGAAAAACAGCCTCGATATTCAGCTGGTCATCGACGCGCTGGACGTGGCCTATACCAATTCGCTGATCGACAGTTTCTGCATCGTTTCCGGCGACAGCGACTACGTGCCGCTCGTCGGCAAGCTCAAAACGATGGGCAAATTCGTGCTCGGCATTTCCCGAAGCGAGGCGGCCAGCGGCGTGTTCATGAACGCGTGCAGCGAGTTCCAGTTCCTGGAAAGCGTCGCCAGCGGCAAGGAGCGCGCGCAGGGGCAGGAGATCGAAGCGCTGACGCTTTCGGACGTAAACGACCTGATTGTGACGATCCTGAAAGAGAGCGACAGCGGCGAAATGCTGGCCAGCGAGGTGAAGAGCGTTCTGCTTCGTTTAAGGCCGAATTTCTCCGAAAAGAGCGTCGGTTTTTCGACCTTTGGCAAGCTGATTGCCCGGCTTTCCCAGCAGTTTGGCGCGTTTACGGTGGAAAGCGAACAATTCAACGTGATTGTTTCGCTCAATCAGCCGCACACGCCCGCTGGGGAGCAGATCACGCGGGAGAATTACGCGCGTATCTTTGCGCGCATTCTGTCGGAATACAAGGAGGACGGCTTTGACCGGGTGAACCCCTCCATTCTCAAATCGGCCGTGCAGGCGGATTATCCCGATTTCACGGAACGGCAGATCGGCCTGCGGCGCTTTTCGGATGTGCTGCGTGCGCTGGAGCGGGAAAAGCTGCTGAAGCTGGAAACGGACGAAGGCGGGAACATGCTGGTGCATATTCTGTAAGGGGGGAACGGTTGGGGCGCTGCCCCAAACCCCGGTCGGAACCTGAGCTTCCGGCACCTCCCGTTTTCTTTATCGCGCAGCGATAAAGGGCGGATAAAATTGAGACTGCGGATAGAATGCACGGAGAAAATACATGAAACGTATTCTTTCATTTTTGATTTTCATTTTGCTGGCGATGGGCGTATCGGCGGCGGGCGCGCAGACCGTTGTGATGGACGAGGGGCACGTCGCGTTTGACTATCCGGACAGCTGGCTGGTGGTTTCGCCCCAGCTCTGTGGGGTCTACGCGCCGCTTTTGGCGGACGCGGGGCTGGATGCGGACGACGTGGCGAAGGAGCTGACGGACACGCGGACGCTCAGCCGCGCATACAACGCGGACTATACGCAGTATTTGGCGGTGCTGATTCGCGAAGACGAGCTTTCACAGGAAATTTATGAAATTGACGCGATGACGGACGCGCAGAAAACCACATTGCGCCGCCGCGCGGAGAGCAACAGTCTGTGGGAGACGACGGGTCTGCGCGCGCAGGATGTGGAATGGCAGAAGGAGAACGGCGAAAACTGGCTCTACATCCACTACATCGTCACGCGGTCGGGCACGACGGTCGGGCGCGGGCTGCGTTACGTCACCGTTCACAACGGGCTGTATGTGGAGCTGGACTGGCGGATTGAAAGCGGACGCTTTTCGGGGCGGGATTTGAATGCGTTCCGTGAGCGGCTGGCGGATATCACGATCACGGAAAGCGTTGCCGAACCGGTGCGCGACGTGAAGCTGGACGCGGAAATTCCGACTGAAACTTCCGTGGGGCAGGTGACGATCAGCGGCACGGCGACGGCCGGCGCGACGGTCATCGCGGAAACGCCGGACGGCAACGGCGCGATGCTGACCCTCGACGCGGAGACGGCTTCCTCAAGCGGCCAGTTCACGCTGGCGCTGGAACTGGAAAAAGAGGGCAGTTACGAGATCACGTTAACGGCTTCCAAAGAAGGCATGAACGACGCGTCGCTTTCCGGCGCGATTGCGTACAGCGCCAAAACGCTGCCCGTCTCCGGCATTGCCGAAAGCCAGACCGTGACGAGCGACAAGGTGACGATAACCGGCACGACGCTGGCGGGCGTTCAGCTTCAGCTGGTCACGCCCTTCGGCGTGAGCAAAAAGAAATCGGGCAACGACGGCACATTTTCCTTTGAGCTGACGACCGACACGGCGGGCGATTACAATTACACGCTGATTCTGGATAAGAGCGGCTACAACCAGCGGCGCGTGGCGTTCGCCATCACCCGCGTGACGACGGACGAACAGGAGAAGGACAAGATTCGTCAATCCGCCGTGAAGCTTTCCTACAAGGAATTGCAGCAGGATAAAGCGGAAAACCGGGGTAAAGTCATGCGGCTCTACGGCCCGGTGAGCGAAATCAGCAGCAGCGGAAGCATCTACTATGTGCGTCTGCAATACAACAAGAACGCGAAAGGCAAGTGGTACAACGACGTGGTCATCATCTGCGACGCGGATACGGGCGCGAAAGTCGGCGATATGATGACCGCCGTGGTGACGGTGGACGGCGTATACGACGAGCAGGATGCGAGCGGAAACGACGTGGCGGTGCCGCGGTTTAATCTGCTGTTTGTGGACAAGATCGAGTAAAGAGGAAAACCGGGTGGAGAAAAGGAAGATCAATCGGTTTTGCGAGGTCGCGGCGCTGGTTTTGGCGCTGGCCGCGCTGCTGACGCTGATTGGAACGGGGCTGACCGAGCGCGTGCATCTGGGCACATGGGGCGGCAAAACCGAGGCTGTTGCGTTTTTGCCGATTTCGCCTGTGCAGGGCGCGGCGCTGCTGCTGGGCGGCATGCTGGCCGCGCTGGCGCTGTTCGCTCTGCTGAAACGACATGCCCGTTTGGGCTGGGCACTGGCGGCGCTCTGGGGCGCGGCGGCGGCGATTCTGGCAGTTGGTTTCGGCACGAAGCAGGTCTACGACGCGGCCATCGTGCAGGAGGCGGCGGAGTTGTTCGCGCGCGGCAATTACAAGATGATGAGCGCGGACTATCTGAACGCATATCCCTATCAGCTGGGCATCTGCCTGCCGATGGAAATCCTGTTGCGCCTGTTTCCGGGGCTGAATCTGAACCTGACGATGCAGCTCGTAAACGTGGCGATGGCGCTCGGCGCGGCGGCGGCCATGGCGGCTCTGGGCCGGACAATCTTTGAAGACAGCCGGATATCGCGCGCATGCGAGGCAGCCGGGCTGCTGGTATGGCCCGCGCTGCTGTTCTGCCAGCAGGTCTACGGCACGATTCCGATGCTGTTTTTCGTCTCGCTGGCGATGCTGTGCTATGCGAAATACGTCAAGACGCGGCGGCGTGCGTTGGGCGCGGCTTTCGCCTGCCTGCTGGCGCTGGCCTATGCGGCCAAAATCAACGCGGCGGTCGCGCTGATTGCGGTGACGATCTGTTCCGTGCTGGATGCGCTGGAAAACCGGAAGCTTGAGCCGCTGGCTTATGCGGCGCTGGCGATTGCGCTTTCGCTGCTGCTGCTGCGCGCGATCATCTGGCAGTATGAACGGCGAAGCGGCGTGACGCTGAACAGCGGAATTGGCGCATTGGCGCGCCTGACGATGGGCATGCAGGAGGGCGGCGGCGCGGCGGGATGGTTTAACCGCTATACCGAGCGGTTTTTTCCGCTGGAGGTGACTGCGCGGCAGCAGCACGATATCGCGCTGGCCGATTTGAAAGCGCGGCTGGCGGAAATGGCGCAAAACCCCGCGCAGACGGCGGCGTTTTTCCGAGAGAAGTTTTGCAGCCAGTGGATGGAACCGACGATGGGCATGCTTTGGAACGGCGCGCTCAGCGAACATACCGGTGCATTTGGCGAGACGGCGGCGCGCTTCTTCGCAAAGGATCACACGGCGCTGGAAACGCTGCTGGGCGCATTCCAGCGGGCGCTTTATGCGTTCTCCGCGGCGGGCATCATCGGTATGCTTCGAGACAGGAAGCGGAGCGGGCTCTGCCTGCTGCTGCCTCTGATTTTTTTCGGCGGGGCATTGTACCACCTGCTGTTCGAGGCAAAATCGCAGTACGCGTTTCCCTATGCTGTGCTGCTGCTGCCGGTGGCGGCGATGGGAATTTGCCGGATCGAGGATGGATTGAAAGGAAAAAGAGCATGAGGGTTGTGCGAATGCTGCACCGGGCGGCGCTGGCGGCGTTTGTGCTGCTGCTGGCGGCGCTGACGTTGTGCGCGCTGGCGCTGACGGTGCAGAACGGCGTGGGGGACAACCGCATGCTTCAGGTTGTGACGCTGGCGCGTCAGCCGTTTTTAAAAAGCCTGTCGCTTTCCCTGTGCATGCTGGCGGCGCTGGCGGGCATACACGTGCTGCTGGAAAAGATCGGCGGCGTTCGTCTGAACGCAGGGCTTTGCGCGCTGTGGCTGGCGGCGGCGGTTTTCTGGATCTGGGCGATCGGCATGCGGCAGAGAGCGGACGCGCAGCTGGTGATGGCGGACGCCAGCCAGTTTGCACGGAGCTACTACGGCGCGCTGAGCGAGGATTATTTACAGGTTTACACCTATCAACTGGGGCTTTGTCTGCCGCTGCACGTGCTGGCGAAGCTCCTTTCGGGCCCGGCGCTTGGACAGCTGGATTTTGCGGCGCAATGTCTCAATGCGGCGCTGGGCATTGCAGGCGCGGGCGTGCTGGCGGCGCTGGCACAGGAGATATTTGAAAAGCGCGCGGCTTTGGCGGCGCTGCTGCTGTATATCGTCAGCCTGCCGACGCTGCTGTTTGCGCAGTTTGTTTACAACATCAACCTGATGATCCTGCTGTGCGCCGGCACGATGCTCTGCTTTGCCCGCTATGTGCGCACGGGACGGGTCGGGTTCGGCGCAGGCTATGCGCTGCTGGGCGGTTTGGCGCTGGCCGCCAAGCCCAACGCGGCGGTGATGCTGCTGGCGCTTTTCATCTGCGCGCTGATGCACGGATGGGCGCGGAAGGACGGAAAGATTGTGCTGTTTGCCGCGCTGTCGTTCGCAATCGGGAAGGGTGCGCTGGCGGCGGTGACGGCGTGGTATGCCCAAAAAGGCGGCGTGACCTTCCGCGCGAATGTCAGCATGTGGGCGCGGCTGGCGATGGGCATGCAGGAATCCCCAATCGCGGCGGGATGGTACAACAATTACACGGAGCGTTTTTTTTCGGCGGATGTGACGGCTGAGCAGGAAAAAGCGCAGGCGCTTGCGGATATCGGGGCGCAGCTCTGCCGGATGCGGGAGAACCCGGCGGCAGCGCTGGCGTTTTATCGGGAGAAGCTGCTGACCCAGTGGCTCGAACCGGCCTGCGACATGCTGTGGTCGGGTCAGCTGAGCGAAAAGGCCGGACGCTACACCGGCGTGATTCGCGGGATTTACGGCGCGCCGGGCGCGCTGCGCGGCTGGATGGAAGGATACATGGACGCGATGCAGACGGCGGTTTATGCGCTGGCGGCGGTCGGCGGCGTCTGCGCCCTGCGGAAAAAAGGAGGCGCGGCGCTGCTGATGATTCCGGTGACGGTGCTGGGCGGCGCGCTGTATCACCTGATTTTTGAAGCGAAGGCGCAGTACGCCTATCCCTACATGGTCTATATGCTGCCGCTGGCGGCGGCGGGGTTGTGTAGGCTGGAAGACGGCGCGGCACGGCTGATTTGCAGCGGGAAAAAATGGGTGCAAAGGCGCGCGGAATGCGCCCGCACTTCACATAGAGATTAAAATTGACGCAAGGAAAATCAATCGGAAAGACGAGGTACAGGACATGAAGAAAAAGATGCTGGCGCTTATGCTCATGCTGCTGGCGGCGCTGTCTGCGCTGACTGCGGCGGCGGAGGGAAGCCTGCCCGATGTGGGCGAGATAATCAGCGGATTTAAGGTGACGCAGCTCTATGCGCTGGACGCGCTGGGCGGCACGGTCGTCCACATGGAGCACGAAAAGACGGGGGCGCAGCTGATCTATCTGGCGAACGAAGACGTAAACCGCACGTTCTCTATCGGCTTCCGCACGAAATACGACAACGACAAGGGCGTGCCGCACGTGTTTGAGCACGCGTGCTTGAGCGGCAGCGAGAAATACCCCGACCCGTCGCTGTTTTTCGCGATGATGAATCAGACCTACAACACGTTCATGAACGCAATGACGGCGACGGACTACACGATTTATCCGGAAAGCAGCCTGTCGGAAGACCAGTTGTATGTGTACGCGGATTACGTGCTTTCCGGCGTGCTGCATCCGCTGGTGGTGAGCGATGAGCGATCCATGATGCGCGAAGCCTACCGCTATGAGCTGACGGATAGGGACGCACAGATCACGCTCAGCGGCACGGTATACAGCGAGATGCTCGGCGCGCTGAGCATGAACCAGCGCCATCTTTACGAGCTGTACAAGCTGATGTATCCGGGCAGCTACACCTCCACAAATACGGGCGGCGATCCGGATGTGATTCCGACGATGACGCAGGCGGATTTGCAGGCGTTCCACAGCACGTATTATCAGCCGTCCAACGCGCTGATTGTGCTGACGGGCGAACTCGATCTGGCGCGGTTTCTGGCGCTGATCGACGAGGACTATCTGAGCGCCTACGACGCGCAGACGGTTGAAATCACGGACGAGAACGACGAGCCGTGGACGGGATACAGAGAAGCGCGCAGCGTTGCGCCGGCGACGGCGGACAGCGAAGCGCAGTCGATCGTCAGTTATGCGTTTGCGCTGGAGGGCATGACGGCGGAGGAAGAAGCCGTGATGGAAAACCTGGCGGACGTGCTGAACATGGAGAGTTCTCCGCTGGTGAAAAAGACGAACGAGCGTCTGCCCGCCGCTCAGGTGGGCGCGGCGCTGCTGAACCGCGACCTGGGCAAAGACCCGACGCTGGTTTTCCAGATGCTGGGCGCACAGGAGAGCGACAGGGACGAGTTCAAGGCGATTGTCGATGAAACCGTCGCGGAACTGCTTGAAAACGGCGCGGACCAGGAAACGCTGGCGGCGGTCTGCCAGAATCGGCGTTTCAGCGTGGAGCTGAGCAACGGCGATCCCAGCCGCGGATTGGCTTTCGCGGAGGATGTGACAACGCGCTGGGCGCACGACGGCGACGTGACCGCCTATCAGACGGAATACGAGGTCTTTGACAAGCTGAGCGAATACGTTGAAAGCGGCGCGTTCGACGCGATTTTTAGAAAATATATGACGAACCCCGCGCGCAGCGTGCTGCTTGTGACCGTTACCGAGCCGGGCTTGCAGGAACAGCAGGACGCGGAACTGGCGCAGAAACTGGCGGACATGAAGGCCGCGATGACCGACGAAGAGCTGGATGCGCTGATCGCCCGGACGGCGGATTTCGCCGCGTGGACGGAGGAGAACGCGAACAGCACGATGATCGACCAGATGAAGGCCGTCAGCGCGCAGGATCTGCCTGAAGAGCTGACCGTTTACACCGCTGAGACGAAGGACGCGGACGGCGTTCGGATGATCACCTCCACGGCGGATATCGGCGATTTGGCCGCGGTGGGCATGGTGCTGGATACCTCCGCCGTTCCGGCGGACAAGCTGAGCGAGCTTTCCTTCTATGCGACGCTGCTGGGCAGCATGCCGACGGAAAACTACACGGTGGAGCAGCTGCAAACCAGAGCGGCGCTGCTGACCAACTCGATTTCCATCGATGTGGGCGCACTGGAGCTGGAGGGCGGCGGCTACGCCCCGATGCTGACGGCGCAGTTTGTCTGCATGAAGGACGATCTTTCCGAGGCGATGGCGCTGGTCGAAGAGATTTTGACGAAAACCAGCCTTGAGGACACCGACCAGATGCTGATGAACGCGACGCAGGCTGCGTTTATGCCCGGCTACATCGCGCAGAACCAGCCCACCCAGCTGGCGAACATTCTTCTGCCCGCGATGACGACGAAAGCGGGCAAATACAACTACTTTGTCAGCTTTTTGCAGACCGATTTTGAGGAGAGCCTGCTGGCGATGGACGAGGACGGGCTGGAAGCGGCCAAGGCGGACATGGAACAGGTCTGGCAGATTGCGCTGAGCGGAAACAACGCCTCGGCCTTCTGCATCGGCGACGAAGAGGCGCAGACGAAGGCGGAGCGGGCGGCGACGGCGTTCATCGCCGCGCTCGACCACACGGAACGCGAGGCCGTGGACTACATGGCGCTGGACACCGGGCTGCACGGCAATGTCGCGGTGGAAGTGCCGGGAAGCATGCAATACAACTATCTGGTTCTGCCGACGAAGGAGACGGGCTTTGCTTACAGCGGCAAAACCGATGTGATGACCGCAATGGTCAGCGACAAGCTGATGATTCCGGTGATGCGCTTCCAGTATTCGGCCTACGACGCGAGCGCGGGCATGGGCAAGCGCAACCTGATTGTTTCCACCTACCGCGACCCGAACCTCGCGACGACCTACGAGGTTTTTGGTCAGCTGGGCGGCATGATTCGCGCGCTTGATCTGACACAGGATGATTTGGACGGCTACATCACTGGCGCGTTCGGCACGCTGGCCATGCCGATGACGGCGATCAGCGGCGGCGCGGCGGCGGTCAACGACGTGCTGCAAGGCACGGACTCTTTCGGCGAGACGAAAGAAAAGATGCACGTCATGAAGACCTTCACGCCGGAGGATGTGCAGACCTATGCGGCGATGTTTGACAAGCTGGCCGAGCAGGGCGTGAAGCTGTGCATCGGTTCGGCAGCGGAGATCGAGAAGAACGCCGAGATGTTTGACACAATTGTGACCGACTGGGCGGAATAAGGAATAAAATCAAAAACACGCTTTCCGAAAAAACGGGAGGCGTGTTTTTCGATGGGCTGCGTCGCAAAGAAAAGTGAAAAATTTCGCACATTTGGCTTGACGAAGGGCCATGAATGTGATATATTTACCTCATCAATGAAGTGAGAAATATCTCACATTCAAACGAAAAGGGAGAAGAACCATGAAAAAAGTGTCGCTGCGGGAACTGGTTGCGGACAAAATTGTCTTTGCCGCGCTGATTGCGGTCTATTATTGGATGTGGGCGAGAAACGACTGGCAGGAATCCTACGCAACGATTCAAGATGTTGTCTTTGCGTTTTCGTTTTACTACTTTGTTAACCGCGCGATACGGCTCAAAAAATATAAGCAGGAAGCCGTAGATGAAATGGCCGAAACGAATTTGAAGCGGTGCGATTCCATCTGCCTGAAAATCGGCGCAGCGGCGATGATTGTCATCGGTTTTGTCTGCGCGGTCGGCAGAATGGTGCTCACGACGGAGATCATCGGTTACTGCCTGATGGGAACGCTGGCGGCGCTTGCCATCATCCGCACCGTGATTTTCTGCGTGATGGACAAAGAGGGCGTTTGACGATGGCTTTGCACACCAAAATCAGGGAATATCGGGAAAACCGGGGGATGAAACAGGCCGAGCTGGCCGAGCTGGTCGGCGTTCGGCGAGAGACCATCGTCAACCTTGAAAAGGGCAGATACAATCCGTCGCTCAAGCTGGCGATGGATATTGCGCATCTTTTTGACACGACAGTGGAAGCGCTGTTTTGTTACACGGACGACGAGCCGTGAGCGTTCAGCGGACGAGCGGCAGAAGCAGCAACGTCAGCACAAGACAGAGGAGCACGGCGCAGAAACAGCAGAGGAACGTGCCCTGCGAAATATCGCCCGAAACGGGGGCGTGGGTATCGGTGTCATCCTGCGCGATGCCCAGAATGCTCATCAGGCGGGTCTGCGCGCCGCGGCCGCCCGTGCGGAAGGGATTGCGCCCTGTGACGCCGCAGCACAGCCGAAGCAGAAAACCGAACACCGCATCCGCGGGATGAACGAGCAGGCCGAGCAGACGATCCGCCTGCTCGTTTTCGCCGCTGACGGCGGTCAGCGCGAGAAAGCCCCAGCCCAGCGCGGCGGACAGGCGGAGCGGCAGGCCGACGGCCATCAGCAGGAGCGGCGCACAGACATGCGCGACGAAGGCGGGAGCCAGCGCGGCGCACGTTTCGCGGACGAGGGCTTCGTAAGCGGGGATATCCCTTGAATACGCGCCGGAATCGAGTTCGCGCTTGACCGCGCCGCTCACGGGGATGCACGAAAGACCGAAGAGCGGAAACGCCATCAGCACGGCTTCGACAGCGGGATGAATCAGCGCGAGGAGGAAGGGCGCGAGCATGAGCGTCAGCAGAAAGGCCGGAAAGGCGAGTTCGCGCGGGGCGCGCTCGTCGAGTCGCCGGAAAAGAGCATAGAGTTTTTGAAAGGCGCGGGGGAGCCATTTGGCCAGTTTGGGCGCGGCGCAGTAGAGGATGAACGCGAGAAAAAGCGCGGCGGGAAAAGCGAAGAGACGCATGGAAAAGACCTGCCTTTCGGGAGAAGATGAGGGGCGGATTGAATCAGCGGGATAGAATCGCCGGACTGGTGGTGAAATCGCGGCCGGAAGCGCGAAGGGACGGATTGGAAACGCCGAGCGACCAGAGATCCTGCGCCAGAACATCGAGCGCAAAGAGGGGATTGGAACGGTCAAAATTGGCGGCCTTGGTGATCAGCGGGATGGAGCTGCGCTGGTTGATGGTTTTGAGGAGCGGCGCGGCGCTCTTGCGGAAGCCGAGCACACGGGCGTAATCGGGCGCGCGGTGCGTTTGCGCGAAATCGCGGGTGAGATTCAGCAGCGCATAGGCGCACAGGCGGGAAAGGCGCGCGCGGGTGTAGCGCCTGGTTTTGACGCAGTCCAGAAGCGTTTCGCGTGTGGAACAGGTCTGCGCGGCGGCGATAAAGCGGTTTTCCAGCCCTTCATCCATGCCGTAGAGCGCGGCAAGCTCGGCGGGCGATGCGGTGCGCAGGCGATAGAGCAGCGCTTGCGTGAGCGCTTCTTCTTCGTGGACAAAGCCGCTTTCTTCGGCGGCTCGCAGAGCTTCGGGCGAAGGAACGGCGGTCAGCGCGGCGGTCAGGCCGCCCCGCGCCAGGGCTGCGCGGACGGCGGTTGCGCTGGACAGGGCGGAGAGGGACGCGTCGTGATAACCGCTTCCCCGGCGCGCGATGGGAACGGGAACGATGGTTTCCGGCAGGGCTTGCAGATATTCCAGCGCCAGCGCGGCGTTGGGCTGAGCCAGCAGATCGGCGGGGATTTCCGCAAGCTGTTCGGCGGCCAGCGCGCGGGCGCGGGGATAGGGCAGGCCGTCGGCTAAGCTCCGCTGCAAGGCGGCAGAAAAATCGGGAGATTCCGATTTGAAAAGCGATGCGGCGGCGGAAAGCAGGGGGAGCGCGGACGGCTCGCAGCCGAAGGAAAGATGCGTCACCACGCCGAGGGCGGCCAGCAGCGCGACGCCGCCGCCCGCGAAATCCGGCGCGGGGGAACAGGCGAAGCGGGCCGGCAGTTCGAGCACGACATCCGCGCCGTTTTCCAGCGCCGCGCGTGCGCGGAGCCACTTATCATGCCGGGCGAATGCGCCGCGCTGGGTGAGCGCGCCGCTCATCAGGCAGAGCACGTAATCCGCGCCCGACGCTTCGCGGGCGGCGCGAAGATGATAGGCATGGCCGAGGTGGAAGGGATTATATTCACAGATGACGGCGCAGACGCGCATGAACGGCGGCCTCCTTTCGGAAAAATCGGACGAAAAACGAAACAAACCGCGAAAAGACAGACAAAAAGCGGCATAAAATTGCGCGCCGTCCTTTTCAAAAGCGGCAAATTGCGCTATAATAAGGCTGTATCGTTTTGTACACCGCAGGTTTATCTTTCGATAAGCCTATTATATCACGTCAAGGAGGATTTACAAATGTCTGTCATTGACAAAATCAGAGCGAAAGCTGCCGCCGATGTGAAGCACGTCGTGCTGGCTGAGGGCACTGAGCCGCGCACCGTGCAGGCCGCGGAGAAGATTGTGAAGTTGGGTCTGGCCAAGATCACGCTGGTGGGCGCGAAGGCCGAGATCGAGGCGAAGGCCGCCGAGCTGGGCGTTGACCTGACCGGCGTTTCCATCGCCGATCCGGCGACGAGCGAGAAGACCGCTTCTTACGCCGAGCAGCTTTTCCATATCCGCGAGAAGAAGGGCATGACGCTGGAGAAGGCCACCGAGCTGTGCCTGAAGAACACGCTGTTCTACGGCACGATGATGCTCAAGATGGGCGACGCGGACGCGATGGTCGCGGGCGCGATCAACACCACCGGCGACGTGCTGCGTCCGGCGCTGCAGATCATCAAGGGCGCCCCGGGCATCAAGACCGTTTCTTCCTGCTTCCTGATGGAAGTGCAGGATAAGAAGTACGGCGACGACGGCGTGCTGGTGTTCGGCGACTGCGCCGTGAACATCGATCCGACCAGCGAACAGCTGGCCGACATCGCGATCGCTTCCGCGCAGACCGGCAAGGCGCTGCTGGGTCTCGACCCGCGCGTGGCGATGCTCTCCTTCTCCACGAAGGGCTCTGCGAAGCACGAGAACGTGGACAAGGTGGCCAATGCCGTGAAGCTGGTGCACGAGCAGGCGCCGGAGCTGAATGTGGACGGCGAGATGCAGGCCGACGCGGCGCTGGTTTCCAGCGTCGGCGACCTCAAGTGCCCGGGCAGCCCGGTTGCCGGCAAGGCGAACGTGCTGGTCTTCCCGGATCTGCAGGCGGGCAACATCGGCTACAAGCTGGTGCAGCGGCTGGGCAACGCGAAGGCCATCGGCCCGGTCATCCAGGGTCTGGCCAAGCCGGTCAACGACCTCTCCCGCGGCTGCTCCGTGGAGGACATCGTGGACGTCGTGGCCATCGCGGCGGTCAAGGCGCAGGCTTAATCGATTGATTGCGCGCGGTCGTCTTACAAGCGGCGGCCGCGCGTTTTTCCTGTCATTATACGAATCATCATACGAAGCAAGGAGATACTTCCCATGAAGATTTTGGTCATCAACGCCGGTTCTTCTTCGCTGAAGTTCCAGCTCATCGACATGGACGACGAGTCCGTCAAGGCGAAGGGCCTGGTTGAGCGCATCGGCATCGAAGGCACGCACTTCAAGCAGACCGTGCTGGGCACGGACAAGGTGATCGAGTTCACCCGCAACATGAAGGACCACACCGAGGCGATTTCCGCCGTTCTGTCCGCGCTGACGGACAAGGACAACGGCGCGATCTCTTCTCTGGACGAGATCGGCGCCTGCGGCCACCGCGTGCTGCATGGCGGCGAGACGTTCAAGAACTCCGTGCTGGTGACGGAAGAGACGCTGAAGGGCATCGAGGATCTCGTGCCGCTCGGCCCGCTGCATCAGCCGGCGAACATCGCGGGCATCAAGGCCTGCCAGGCGGTTATGCCGACCAAGCCGAACGTTGCGGTGTTCGACACGGCTTTCCATCAGACCATGCCGAAGAAGGCGTTCCTCTATGGCGTGCCGTATGAATACTACAAGGATTTGAAGGTTCGCCGCTACGGCTTCCACGGCACGAGCCACCGCTTCATCGCGGGCGAAACGCCGAAGTACCTGGGCAAGAAGCCGGAGGACTGCAAGTTCATCATCTGCCATCTGGGCAACGGCTCTTCCCTGAGCGCCATCGTGGGCGGCAAGGTTGTGGATACCTCCATGGGCTTGACCCCGCTTGAGGGCGTGCTGATGGGCACGCGTTCCGGCGATGTCGATCCGGCCGTGCTGGAATACATCATGGACAACACCGGCATGGACATCCACCAGATGCTCAACTGCCTGAACAAGAAGAGCGGCTTTGCCGGTCTCTCCTGCTCCAGCGATATGCGCGATGTGAAGGCCGCCGCCGAAAAGGGCGACGAGCAGGCGCAGGCCGCGCTGGACGTGTGGACCTACCGCATTCAGAAGTACATTGGCGCGTACAATGTGGCTGTGGGCGGCGCAGACGCGATCGTCTTCACGGCGGGTATCGGCGAGAACGACTGCGAGGCCTGCGAACATGTGATCAACGGCCTGAGCTTCATGGGCGTGAAGATCGACCCGGCGAAGAACAAGCGCGGCACGGTCGGCATCATCAGCACGGACGATTCCACGATCAAGGTACTGCGCATCCCGACCAACGAGGAGCTGCCGATTGCGCGCGACACGCTGGAGATCGTTTCCAAGCTGTAAAAACATTCGGGCGGAAGGTTTTCGGGAAAAGTTGCCGAAAATCACATTTTGCTTGACAAGGTAAGAGAAACTGCGTATAATATGGAACGGTCAACTTTGAGGTGGAACGATGAAGCTGGATATCACCAAGGGCATTCAGAGAAAGGGCATAGACGTACCCTTTGATCTGGAAGACAACTGGGGCGAAGATCATTGGAACGGTGATACGATTGCGTATGTCGGGCCTGTTTCGCTTTCCGGCACTTATATGCTCGCCGATGAGACCGTACTTGTGCGCGGTGAGGCCCGCGCCGTGATCCAGTCCCCATGCGCCAGATGCCTGACGCCGACGAACACGTCTGTCACCGCTGAGGTGGACGAGGCGTTTATCCGCGACAAGGGCGACGGCGAATTGGATATCGACGAGGATCAGTACACATACACGGGCCATGTGCTTGAGCTGGATGACGCCGTTCGGACGGCGATCCTGCTTGAATTGCCCTCACGCATCCTCTGCAAGGAGGATTGCCGCGGGCTGTGCGCCCAGTGTGGCGCAAACCTGAACGTCAATGCGTGTTCATGCCAGAAGGATCTGACCAGCAGAAATCCTTTTTCGGCATTAGCATCTTTGCTGAACGAGGATGAGGAGGTGTAAACAATGGCTCTTCCCAAGGGAAAAATTTCAAAGTCCCGCGGCCGTATGCGTCGCGCGAACTGGAAGCTGTCTGCGCCCGGTATCGTTAAGTGCCCGCGCTGCCAGCAGATGAAGCTCGCCCACCGTATCTGCAAGCACTGCGGTTACTACGATGGCAAGCAGGTCATCAACATGGAAGCCGAAACCGCTTCCGAGAAGTAAGATTTGCTTCTTTAAGCTCTCAGTCTGTGACTGGGGGCTTTTTGTGTATGTTTCTTTTGAAAAGGGGAGAAAAATGGTTTCAACGGCATTGTTGATGATGATTTATCTGTCGTTCATCAGTTTGGGCCTGCCGGATTCGCTGCTGGGAAGCGCGTGGCCGGCGATGAATGTCAGCTTGAACGCGCCGCTTTGGGGCGCAGGACTGGTGCAGATGCTGATTTCATTTTGCACGATTATTTCCAGTCTGAACAGCGCAAAACTGATCCGCAGATTTGGAACGGGGAAGCTGACGGCGATTTCCGTCGCGACGACGGCGCTTGCGCTGCTGGGCTTTTCGCTGGCGAAAAACTATGCGTTTTTGCTGCTGATGGCTGTGCCGCTCGGACTGGGCGCGGGCGCGGTGGACGCGGGGCTGAATAATTACGTGGCGCTGCACTGCGAAGCAAAGCACATGAGCTGGCTGCACTGTTTCTGGGGCGTTGGCACCATCATCGGGCCGATGATCCTTTCCGCAGTGCTGCGCGTCGGCGGAAGCTGGGCGACGGGCTATCGCGCGGTGGGGCTGATTCAGTGCGCGGTGAGCGCGCTGCTCTTTGCGACGCTGGGCATGTGGAAGCGCAGCAACATTCAACAGGAAGAGCATGGCGCGAAGGCGTTGAGCGTGTGGGAGGTGCTGAGTCTGCCGGGCGCGAAGGCGGGCATGGTGACGTTTTTGTGTTATTGCGCGGTGGAATCGACGCTGGGGCTTTGGGGCGCGACGTATATTTCTCAGGTGCGCGGCGTGGATGAGGCGACGGCAGCTTCGTTCGGCGCGATGTTTTACATCGGCATTACGGTAGGGCGCGCGATTTCCGGCTTTATGGCGATGAAACTCCTGCCCAAGCAGATGGTGCGGGTGGGACAGGCGCTGCTGGCGTTGGGCTGCATCTTCATGATGATTCCGGCGGGAAGTACACTTTCGGGCATTGGACTGGTGGTATGCGGACTGGGCTGCGCGCCGATCTATCCGAACATCATACAGGATACGCCGGTGAATTACGGCACGGAGAACTCGCAGGCGGCGATCGGCGTACAAATGGCGTTTGCCTATGTGGGTTCGACCTTTCTGCCGTCCATCTTTGGCGCGCTGGCTGGTGTGGACGGATATGACTTGCTGCCATACTTTGCAATCAGCATTTGTGTGCTGATGACCGTGCTCTTTGGGATACAGAAGAAAATCGTTGAAACAAAAGTGAAGACCAACTGAACCTCAGCGAACACGCCGCAAGGCGTGTTTTTTCTTGCGGGAGCAAGAAAAAATGAAGGATGAGGGTTGAGAAAACCCGGAAAGAGATGAAAAAGATTCAAAAACTGTCAAAAAAAGTTCAGAAAAGGTATTGACAGGAAGCCGGAACTGCGATATAATAACCGAGCTGTCAGCGCGAGCTGCTAAAGCGAGCGGGACGGCGATGATCCTTGAAAACGATACAGAATCAAGAAGAACGCGAACCGTGATTTTCACGAGTCACGGTAAGAAAAAGACAGTCAATTCGAGAATGAGTTTTGAGCTTGGGAGTGAGGAACTTCTAAGATTCAAAAGGATTAAACGCGAGAGTTTGATCCTGGCTCAGGACGAACGCTGGCGGCGTGCCTAACACATGCAAGTCGAGCGGGGAACGGATGGTAGCTTGCTACCGTTTGTTTCTAGCGGCGGACGGGTGAGTAACGCGTGAGCAACCTGCCTTTATCAGGGGGATAACGCATCGAAAGATGTGCTAATACCGCGTAAGACCACAGCTTCACATGGAGCGGGGGTCAAAGGAGCAATCCGGATAAAGATGGGCTCGCGTCCGATTAGCTAGTTGGTGAGATAACAGCCCACCAAGGCGACGATCGGTAGCCGACCTGAGAGGGTGATCGGCCACATTGGAACTGAGAGACGGTCCAGACTCCTACGGGAGGCAGCAGTGGGGAATATTGGGCAATGGGCGAAAGCCTGACCCAGCAACGCCGCGTGAGGGAAGAAGGGTTTCGGCTCGTAAACCTCTGTCCTATGGGACGAAGGAAGTGACGGTACCATAGGAGGAAGCCCCGGCTAACTACGTGCCAGCAGCCGCGGTAATACGTAGGGGGCGAGCGT